>Ga0315279_10002355_pt1 | contig 28607 bp, 22 predicted proteins | sample YL17G06_20_MG_FD_203694 | JGI IMG/M metagenome (GOLD analysis project Ga0315279, IMG submission 203694) | Sediment microbial communities from Yellowstone Lake, YNP, Wyoming, USA - YL17G06_20 | ecosystem: Environmental > Aquatic > Freshwater > Lake > Sediment | place: USA: Wyoming | collected... | reverse complement strand
GGGACGCCTTACCTGAACCATATAGCAGCCAAGGCGGTCTTCTTCAAGGAGGCGCTCTCGAACGATTACAAAGCCAGGCAGTTCAGGATAGTGGAGAACGCCAAGGCCCTGGCGGAGAATTTAGTTCGCCTGGGATATGATGTGCTGACGGGCGGCACCGACAACCATATGATTCTGGTGAACGTCGGCAAAATTCGCGAAGGTCTAACAGGTCGAGCGTCGCAAAAAGCACTTCAGGAGTGCGGCATAGTCGTCGATATGATTCGGCTGCCTTACGACAAAAAAGACCCGATGGTTAATAGCGGCATCCGGCTGGGCACGCCCATTGTTACAAAGCGCGGGATGGGCAAACAAGAGATGAACAATATATCCGGCCTGATGGATGCAGTGCTGCGGGCGATGCAAATAGTAGGTGAGGCCGAATACAGAATAGACAAACCCCTTGCCGACGGGGTCAAAGACAAAGTGAGAGAACTTTGCCGGAAGTTCCCTATGCGATAAGCGCACGCTTTGGTTTTATTTTCGTCGATATCTTATCGGCGTCTTTTCCTTAAGAGCACCACACCCATACCACAAGATGTGGGAGGGCTATTCGGCCCAGGGAAGGGCGGAGAGCCATTCGTTGCAGAATATGGCCAGGTCCTCAAGGTCAACCGCACCATCGCGGTTGACATCGGTGGCGATTGGCCATTCGCTCATACTTGCGTAAGGTGTTCCGCCATACGCGCCCATATCGATTCTGCCGCCATTCGGCATCGGCTCGCCTGACGGGTTATCATTTGGGTCGCCGCCATCGACACAGGGGCTGGTGACATTGTCAATGACCCATACGTTGTGTGCCGGCCAGTACCGGCCTCGCCTGGAGCGTAAATGATAGTCGCTCTGTTTGGGGTCGGCAAACAGTGGGTCTGTTGAAAGTCCAGAGCCGCTTAATGTTATCTGATAAAGCCCCTCGACCTCCTGGGCAGATAAAGCTCTGCTGTAGATTCGCACATCATCGGCCAGGCCGTTTAGTCCGCTTTCAAAACTGTCTGTGCCACAATATTCCCAGAAACCTCCAACTACCAAGGGCTGCGCATCATTCATAATAGAGGATACAGACATTTGAACAGAAGCATCCAGTTGGCCGTCAATATATATTGCAGCGTCGCCACTGCGAAAAGTTGCTACTAAATGGTGCCACTCGTTTACGGAAACTGGGCTATTACTGGCCAGGGTATCCCCAATATTCACACTCGGATGTACACGGAAATAAACCTTTTTATCGGCATCAGAAATCACCAGATAATATGCTCTTGAGTTTCCAGGAGAACCTGATTCCCCGGGACAGTAAACACACTTCCATAGGCCTGCACTTTGACCTCCTCTATTATTTAGCCAGAATGAAAGGGTAATTTCGGTCGGCGGTGTCAGGGAATCGTTATCCGGTATTTCCACACGGTCGCCATCACCATCGAAGTTTAAGGCGCCGCCAAGTATGCCGGTTGTCCATTTGGCCCCGTAAATGGTTCCGTGATTAGCACCGACCGAGTCGTTTGCGATTGTTCCGCTGCCTTCATCCAGCTTCCAGTGAGAAACTATGCCCTCGAGCAGGGGTGGTTCAAGCTCATCCCGTATCCAACTGTAGTGTGCCTGGCAGCCAGAGAGGTCATCAGCGGTGTTGTTCCAGAAGATGCAGTTACTGATGTCCGGCTCCGAGCCGGCGTAGGCTGCGATGCCGTACTTGTTGTTCACTACCGTCAGGTTGTTAATGGTTGGAGAGCTGCCGGCAATGAAGATAGCCATGAAGCTATTTCTTATGACGAAGTTCTCCAGGATGCTGTTCGGCTCTTCGCCGTTGCAGACCGAGACCGCAAAGTCGCCGGGGTTTTCTATGATAGGCACACCTGCGGAAGTAGCGACACCTTGCACGGTTATGGCTTTGCCCAAAAAGTCCACGCCTTCCTGGTAGAGGCCCGGATAGACCAGGACTTTATCACCGTTACCGGCGGTATTTATTCCCTTTTGAATAGTTGCGAAGGCCGTCTGGAGTGTCAGGCCGTTATTGTTGTCATTGCCGTTGACCCCATCAACATAGTAAATATTGGGCTCAGGAACAGGAGGAATTTCAGAAAGGTACGAGACATAAATATCCAGCGGCGCACCGGCTATCGATTTCGCAAAATAGAAGACCTTGCCGTCACTGCTGAGAAACGGATACTGAGCAGAGCTATCCGGTGAGTCGAAAAAGGACAAATGCTCAAGGTTGCCGAAAGGGGCATCCCGATATTCTCTGGTTGCCTTGAACAACTGGCTCACGCCCGCATTGTTACGGTCGGAAGCAAAATATAATGTCAGTCCATCCGGTGAAATATACGGGTGTGCATCCAGCGCGGAACTATTTATTTCTGCCAGATTATTTATATTAGTAAAAGGCGAACTGGTATCGGGCTAGGCAGCCATCCAAATATCAAGTCCTCCCAGGCCACCGGGAAGGTTATCCCCGCTAAATACCATTGTCAGTTCATCTGCAGTCAAATCTGGATTGTAAACGTTTCCAAGAACATTTAACTCGCTGATTTCGACACCCGGCAGCCAGGGCTCAATAGCAGATGCTCTTCTGGCAAGCATAAGTCGGCTCCTGCCTCCTCCAGTTCTAAAATAATACATTCGCAGATTGTCCGGCGAAACCCACGGGTCAGAAACGTGAGCATCAGGAATGTTCAGGGTGTTTATCTCTTCCACCGAAGTGAAAGGCCCATTGGGCTGCTGTCGCGTTGCCTTGTAAATGCGGGTGGTCCAGCCCCAGGGGCCATCCTGCCTGCAGAAGTAAAGTGTCAAGCCATCAAAAGACAAAAATGGGGCTTTATCATGATAACCGGTGTTGACTTCGCTCAGCGGGACTGGCTCTGTCCAAGCTGCTGAAGCTATCGGGCACAGGACCAAAAGCCCCAACATTACAACAATAAATAACTTAATTCCCGCCTTCATAAATGTTCACCTCCATTAGCAACCACTCAACAAAGATTTTCTCTCAAACATTATCGTCCGTCAAACAATACTTTAGACAAACTATCTGCCCGTACTTATTACCTCCGTTTTCACGAAGGCTAATTGATGTCTCCGCTGCAAATTAATATTCTACTGTGTGCAGGCAGAGTTTGCAAGCAAATTCCTCGATATTTTAGGACTTTTTTGGAAAACCGTGTTTTCGAGGTACTGAAGGGTGTTTCTACTAACCTATCCTACATTAAATAACCGTGTGTAAAGGGATGTTGCTGGGAAGCAGGAAGGGGAATATAATATCGGTCGATTCGAGCAAAATCTACAACGATAGCTAAAATAAGTTATATGAACACTATACAAAGAATAGCGAAAAACACAGGGGTATTGCTGGTTTCCCAGGTAATAAGTTACCTATTAGGCTTCCTATATATTATGTACGCCGCACGCTATCTAAAAGCAGAAGGCTTTGGAATTTTATCCTTTGCGTTCGCATTGACCGGAATCCTCAGCGTTTTTACCGATTTAGGTCTCAGGCCATTAACCATCAGAGAAGTTGCTCGAAATAAATCGCTAGCCTCAAAATATCTTGCCAACATCAGTGTGATGAAGGTCATTTTGGCCACCATTACGTTTGGGTTAATTACTTTGATTGTAAACCTTATGGGCTCCTCGGAGAAAACAATCAGGGTAGTTTATATAGTTGCTTTATCTGCTATCCTAACTGCCTTCACAAGAATGTTTTACTCAATATTCCAAGCATTTGAAAAAATGGGGTACCAATCGTTGGGACAAATTTTGAGCGGTGCTTTAATGCTTTTGGGAGCTATTTTTGCCATAAGAGTACGTCTTGATGTGATTAGTTTTGCCGGTACTTACTTTATGGCTTGTACTGTTGTTTTAGGATATAGTCTTATTGTTTTCAAATGGAAATTTAGCAAGATAGTATTTACCTCAGTAAGTCGTGTTTTTGAGATGGATTGGGGGTTTTGGAAACCTACAATAAAAGAGGCGATGCCATTTTTCTTAGCTGCTGCGTTTTCAGAAGCTGCTTTTAGGATTGATATGGTTATCCTTTCAATGATAAAAGGTGATATAGTTGTGGGGTGGTATAGCGCAGCATATAGGATACTCGAAGCCTCAATGCTTATACCTGCTGCCTTTGTAACCTCAATGTATCCTCTTCTTTCCAACTATTATGTCTCATCGCAAGCATCTTTGAGGTTGGCGTACCAAAAATCTTTTAAATATCTATCCATTTTAGGCATGCCTATTGCTGTTGGCACAACGATTTTGGGTGATAGAATCATCTTGCTTATTTATCATAGTGACTTTATCTGTTCAATAATTGCACTTAAAATCGTTATTTGGACAGCCCCGATTATCTTTTTAACCTATATGTTCGGAACGGTGCTTGCGTCGATAAATCAGCAAAGGCTGATTCTAAAAATACTTCTTCTTTGCCTGCTGTTGAATGTGGTAATGAATATGGTGCTTATCCCAAGGTATAGTTACGTAGGAGCATCAATAGCAACGGTAGGAACGGAATTATTGTCCTTTATACTATGTTATCACTTTCTCTCTAAGCTCGTTTACAAAATCCCCATTTTCAAATTTATTGTAAGGCCAGCAGTGGCAAGTATCATAATGGGGTTTTTTGTCTTTGTCGCAAAGATAAATTTCTTTTTATTAGTTTGCCTGGCCTCATTTATATACTTTTCAGTTTTGATTTTTTTGAAGACTTTCTCGATGGAGGAGTTTAACTTGTTCAAACAAATATTTGTTACGAAGCAGGCAAGGGTAAAAGAATGAATGCTTGCACTATCGCGGCGCGTTTGTACGATCGCATCCACCGGATTTTAAGGAAGATCCGGTACGGCTGTTATCAGAAAAGCTGGGTTGAATGCAGAGAGAATAAAGAACGCTTGAAAAGGGCCAGAGAACAGTTCAGGGGCGGTGTAAAGAATGAGGAGCCTCTTGTGTCTGTTCTGGTCCCTACCTACAATCGAGGGGAGATTTTGATGCAGCGCGCTATTCCATCCGTTTTGAAGCAAACATATCAAAATTTTGAAGTGATTATAGTAGGAGACCATTGCACAGATAATACTGAGAAGCTGATCACGAATCTTGGTGATAAAAGATTGAAATTTTACAATTTACCTAAGAGGGGTGAATATCCGGTAAATCCTGATGATAGATGGAGAGTCGCGGGTGTAGTTCCGGTGAATAAGGCCATTGAGCTTAGTAGCGGCGAGTGGATGGCACATTTAGATGATGATGACGAATTTTCAGAGAACCACATAGAAGTCTTATTAAATTATGCGTTAGAGCATGATTATGAACTGGTTTATGGAAAAGTAGAACGGGAGATTGAGCCGGGTAAGTGGATTGAATTGGGCTCATACCCTCTTAAAGAAGGGAGAATCTCTCACCTTTCGGTCTTATACAATTCGAGGATAAAGTTTTTTAAGTATGATATCGATGCCTGGAAATGTTTGGAGCCAACCGACTGGAATAGGTGGAAAAGAATGAAGGAGGCTGGCGTGAGGATAGGTTTTATTGACAAAGTAGTGGGAAAGCATTATTTGGAAAAAACTCAGCAAGGCATTTAGAAAATGATTTATATATTAGGCAATATGGTTCTGTGATATTTGAAGCGATGATGCACACAGGGTCTTTTGGCCGATAGTAATAAACGTTTCGGCAAAGAGATCCACTATGAAGGAGTAATATATTGTCAAGCCGACCGCAGCAGAACGCAGGGCGTTACAACATCTGTTCTATCGAGGAGTCCCAATGACGCACGATCATGAGAGAATTCTTGAGTACTGGAACAGAGATGATGTGGAATCTATGTATGATAAGCATCTACTTGAGGCAGAGATTGAATTGATTAGGCAACGTATACCATTAAACTCAAAGATACTCGATGTTGGGTGTGGTGAGGGGGAGGGCGCACTTGCTTATTCTGCTATTCCCGGAGTTATCGTGCAAGCTGTCGATTTTTCGGATACCAGGCTCAGAAAAGCCACAGAAAGATTAAAGGGGCGCGAGAATGTAACCTTGAAGAAAGTCGATTTATTGGGCACATACGCTCTGCATAATGACTATGACATTATCGTTTCGCAAAGATTTTTGATTAACATAATGGAATGGCATCTCCAGAAGCAAGTACTGCTTGATTTAATGGAATTGCTAAAACCAGGCGGAAGATTGCTGATGTTAGAAGGTAGCAAACAAGGTGTGGATTCTCTTAATGAATTCCGGAGGGTCTGGGGATTGAATCCAATACCTGTGAAATGGCATAATCTGTTCTTCGATGACCATTTGTTAATAGATTTTATGCAGCATCACGGGTATAGGCTCATAGAACAAGATGGATTGGGCACCTACTTCTTACTGACCAGAGGTGTTAGGCCGAATCTGGACAGTAAACTGAACTGGGATTGCGAGTTCAACCGGTTGGCAGCTAGCAGAGCAATGGAAGACATGCTTGAACTGGGTGCTAGATTTTCCAGGCTGAAGCTTTGGGTCTTTCAGAATCCATAGAGATATCTATGAAACTGAGAACTAAAAACTCAAAACCAAAAGCTATCACTACTAAAAGGTTCGCTGATAGACTCAAGCTCTTGCTGCGAATCTTCCTACGAGCATATCGAGGAGTGTATAAGAATGTGGTGCTTCTGTTGCCAACAGAATACTTGAAGGTAACTAAATTCAAAAAGCTCAGGCCGTTGAGGCTGAATGTGGGTTGTGGAAAGGCAAAGGTTTCCGGCTGGGTAAATATTGATATCGAACCTGGGGCGGACGCTGTAATAGATGTCACAAAAGGTATGCCGTTTGATGACAGAAGTGCCGACCTTATATATTGCGAGCATTTTCTAGAACATCTAACATTTGAGAAAGGAGAGAAGGTTCTTAAGGAATTTTATAGATGCTTAAGGATAGGGGGTGTTTTGCGAATAGCGATGCCTGATCTTGACTATATTATTTGGAAATACAATACGGATTGGAAAAGTCAAGAATGGTTATCTTGGTCCGGCTATGAATTCATAAAAACGAAAGGGCAAATGATCAACGTCGGATTTAGATTTTGGGGTCACAAGTACCTATATAATGAAGAGGACTTAAAAAGTCAATTAATCTGTGCAGGTTTTGAAAAAATAGTGCGTTGTGACTGGAGCGAGAGTTCCCATAGGGATTTATCGGGTCTAGAAACAAGAGAGGATTCAAAATTGATAATGGAGGCAATGAAATAGTGATAACTGTTACTAAACCAGATCTTCCCGAGCTTGAGAAATACGTTGAGTTCCTAAGAAAAATATGGTCAACCAGATGGCTGACAAACGACGGAGAGTTTGTGCAGTTACTGGGAAATAAGCTAGAGGAATATTTAACGGTTAAAAACCTTCTACTTGTTTCTAACGGGACATTAGCCCTGCAACTTGCATTAAAGGCACTTGAGGTTGAAGGTGAAGTTATTACTACTCCTTTTACCTTCCCAGCTACTACAAACGTAATATTGTGGGAAAGATTAACTCCTGTTTTTGCGGATATTGACTATGAAACATTTAATATTGACCCCGAGGATGTAGAGAAAAAGATTACTGAAAAAACCAGTGCAATTCTCGCGGTCCATGTGTTCGGCAATCCTTGTTATGTCGAAAAACTACAAAAGATCGCTGAAAAATACAATTTGAAGCTGATTTATGATGCCGCCCATGCATTCGGCGTTGAATACCAAAACGAGTCTGTTCTGAATTATGGAGATATATCCACATTGAGTTTTCATGCTACAAAAGTTTTCCATTCGGTCGAAGGGGGTGCCCTCGTTGTTAAGAATAAAGATTTGATTGAGAGATTGAAGTTATTAAGGAATCATGGAATCAAATCTGAAGAACAGGTAGTCCTTCCCGGAACAAATGCAAAAATGAATGAGTTTCAGGCTGCAATGGGGCTTTGTTGTCTCGAAAGGATTGATGAAAGAATTCGGTTTAGGAAAGAGATTTATGAGCGTTATAAAGATGGGTTAGCTGATGGTACTGTAAAATTCCAGAAGATAATAGCCTCTAAGTATAACTACAGTTACATGCCAATATGTTTTGAGCATGCGAGCGAAAGAGATAGGGTGTATTTAGAGCTCATTAAGAAAGGTATAAAGCCAAGGAAGTATTTTTACCCGTTGGCAGTAAATTTTGATTATTTTAAGGGGGAAGGTTCTAATCTCGTTGAAAAATGCAATTTGAAATATGCCACCGATGTTGCGAATACCGTCTTATGTCTCCCTATATATCCTGATTTACAAGTGGCAGTAGTGGACAATATTGTCGGTATTATAAAAAACTTGATCAGATAACCTGTAAGTTCCCATCCAAGTGGCCTTTTGAAGTACAGATAATGACTCGGCGTAATACGACTCACACCCAACTGATCAAAGTAGCGGCACTGACGGGAGGATGGAATGATCCTGCATCCCGCTTTCGAATCAGGCAATACATCCCTCGACTTGCTCAGGAAGGAATCGCCGTTCAAGAACACATCCCCGTCTTCGGGAAAAGCTGTGGATTGCCAAGCCCTTTCAAGATTTGCGCCAGGATTCCTGCGGTCTTCCGCAGCCGGGACGCCGACGTTGTCTGGATAAGTAGAGAATTAGTTCAAGGTTATGAAACCTTTGAGCGATTCCTGCGGCACCCACGAGTAATGGACGTTGATGATGCTATATGGCTAAGCAGCCCTTTCGGCAGGGTTGCGGCACCCAGAATCGCCCACGCGATGGACGCGGTCATAACAGGCAATGATTATCTTGCGGACTACTTCAGCCAGTATTGCAAAACTGTTTACGTAGTTCCCACCGCTATTGACCTAAACCGGTACAAGCTACGCCCAGCAGAAAACGTGCCTTCTGAGAAGTTCATTATTGGATGGACCGGCTTGGGCTCCAACTACAAATACATCAAGCCGATTGCACCCGTGTTGGGGCGGTTTGTGCAGAAACACAAAAATGCAGAAGTTATGCTGATATCAAACCTTTCCTGGAAATGCAAGCTGCTCCCGTCTGAAAAGGTTAAGCTTGTTCCCTGGAGCGAGGCGACAGAGACAACAGCTCTACATCTGATGTCGGTTGGCATTATGCCTTTGACTGATGACGAATGGTCACGGGGAAAGTGCAGTTTCAAAATGCTGCAATATATGGCGGCGGGATTGCCGGTAATCGTTTCACCTGTAGGAATGAACCGAACCGTACTACAAAAAGGCAGGTGCGGGTTCGCGGCCTCGTCACTTGATGAATGGTATGACGCCCTGGAGTGTCTCTATGCAAACCGGTCGTTACAGGTAGAGTTAGGTCAACAGGGCCGCAAAATAGTGGAGCAATTTTATAATGCCAATACTATTGCCACCGAACTTGCCAGCATTTTCAAATCACTTCTTGGGAAATAAACTCCCTTTTAGAGCCTCGGCGTTACCGCACCTCTTGCATCATGCATCTGACTGGCTTACCTTAAAGAGCGTAATAGTTCAATGAATAGGTGTTTATACTGTTTGACAATCCTCGTCAGGTCGTGGTGTTCTTCGACATAAGCTCGCCCGTTTTTGCCGAACTGCAGGTACTGCTGCTCATGAAGCATAGTCTTTAGCGACTCGACCAGCCGCCGCCAGTCGCCGTCGCAGCTTACGCCACAATCGTACCTGTTTATAAAGCCATCGGGGTCAACCTTAAGCGATAATATCGGCGTGGCGTAACTGCAGGCCTCCACAAACGTGTTTGGAAATCCCTCAGAATCGCTGGTGCTTACGAATATCTTCGCCCGCTGGAAGCAGCCTCCAATTTCGCAAAACGGCACCTGCTCAATAAATTGCAGGTTCTTAACGGCCCCGGCACGAGCCAGCAGCTGCCGGTATTTTTCATCGCCGGTCGCCCTCTGGCAAATCATCACAAATTTCTCATCGGGCATCACTTCAGCAAGCTGTATAAAAAGTTCCGGCCTTTTGGACTGCACGCTTCTGCCCACCCACAGGATAATATCTTTCCGGACTTCGCGCAAGGCAGGCAAGTGATGCGCATTTGGTATAACCGCCGCACAGATGCCCATAGTCCTTTCGATGTTCTCTTTGTCGATTTCATTTTGGACGATGGTCTTCGCTGCATTACGTAACGACCATCGGAATGCTCTGCCGGCAAAATAATGCTGCCGCAGATACGTGCCGTCGCATTCCTGCTCGCTGGCGGTGCGATAAACAAATATCCTTTTATGCAATTTGCAAAACAGGGCGACCAAAAATGTGCCCCACGATGCAGCTTCCTGAAAATATATCCGGGCATCCGCTTTACGAAGACCTCTCCAGACCCTGACGGCCCCGGCCAAGGGGCCTTGGTTGAAATCAAGCGTCTTGATAATCTTGACATCTTCGATGGTCTCTATCTCTTGCTGGCCGTAGTCGGCGGTAAGAAAGCTCGCCGCGAAATCCTTATCATTCGCCAGTTCGGTGGCAAGAAAATACAGGTCCACCTCTGCGCCCCCCACGACCTGCCTGACAGCGGGGTTGAATAAGGGATATGCCTTGGGGGCCACGAAACAGACGCGAACAGGCGATTTTTTATCTACTTCACACACCGGTAACTACCCCGCACTTCGGCATCGCTGCGCCGACATCCAGAAATTAAAGACAAAGACGAGCCACAATTCCCTCGCATTATCTTTCTTTTGGCCAATATGCTCGCCAAACAGCTTTTGAACATAATCATAATTCAGCAGGTTATGCTCATAATAAGCCCGGTCGGTCAGAAACTCCCGGAGCAGGCCGCTTTTTCTAAGCCATTTAGAAACAGGCACGGTAAAACCTCTTTTGGGCCTGCGGACAATTCGTCCGGGCAAATGTCCGGAGGCAATCTTCTTCAACAGCCATTTTGTCGTAAGGCCCCTGATTTTATATTTCTCCGGCAGCGACAACGCCAGAGGAACCAGCCGATAGTCGAGGTAAGGCACCCTGACTTCGAGAGAATTCAGCATCGACGCAAAGTCAACTTTTTTCAGGATGTCCTCAGGAAGATAATTGTGGATGTCGCTTATCTGCAATGAAAGAAGGTCTTTTCCGCTGCCGCAGTTGATAAGGGCGTCACTATGCACGAACCGCTCGCTCAGCAGATTCTGTCTGGGCGGGTCGGTGAAGGTGGCCATCCAGCTCAGGTGCCTTGTGTTCACATCGGCGCCAAAATCTCTGACAAACCTTTGCATCTTGAATGTCAGCGACACCTTGTTATCGGAGGGGGGCAGCAGGTTAATCAAATACTTTGATAACGCTGTCACAGGCGAAGGCACATATTGCGCGATTTTGTAAGCCTTATAGGTATCGTAGCCGGCGAAAACCTCGTCGCCGGCATCACCGGACAAGGCGACAGTAACCTGCCGGCGGGTTATTTTCGAGAGCAGGTACGTCGGAAACACAGAGGAGTCGCCGAAAGGCTCGTCCATATTTTCTATCACGAATTTGATGACGTCCTCATCGACCTCCATGTAATCGTAGTGCTGGTCGGTGTGGAGATATTCCGAAACGATTTTCGAATATTTCAGCTCATCGTAGAACTCGTCCTTAAAGCCGATTGAAAAGGTGTCAAAGTCTTCGTGGTTTTTGCTGATAATGGCGGAAATCAGGGACGAGTCAACGCCGCCGGAGAGAAAACTTCCCACCGGCACATCGGCGACGAGCCTTTTCTCGACGGCATCAGCGAGCAGATTCTCAATAGACCCGAGTCTATCATTCAGCGGGGTGCTTTGTTGTCTGGATATTTCTTCCTCAAGAACAAAATACCTTGTTCTGGTGAGTGTTTTCCGATTCAAATCAAAGAGGAGGTTTTCGGACGGCCTTAGCTTGCAGCAGTTTTTGAATATTGTAAGGTCGCCTCCGATGTACTTCTGGTAGAAGAAGAAATTTAGCGCCGGTATGCTGATATTGAGGTCAAGGCTATGCTTCCTGATAGCCTGCAGTGAGGAGGCAAAGATGAAGCGGCTGCCGTCAAAATAATAATAGAGCGGTTTTACCCCAAACCGGTCCCGCGACAGAAAGAAGGTCTTTTTTTCGCTATCGTAGATACAAAATGCCCACATTCCGTTAAACTTGTGGACGCAGTCAGGTCCCCATCGGTGGTAACTGCACAGAACGACTTCCGTATCGGTATTGGAAACAAAGTCATATCCCCCGGACTTAAGCTGCTCTCTTAGTTCTTTGAAGTTGTACACCTCGCCGTTATAGACAATGAGCAGATTTTTATACCTCATCGGCTGGCGGCCTTTTTCGGAGGTATCGATGATGGACAGCCGCCTGTGGCCCAAAGAGACGCAACTATCTACGTAGAAGCCCTCATCATCCGGGCCTCTATGTTTGAGGGTGCCGGCCATTTGCGAAATTAAGGCTTGTTCCGGCCAGTTGAAACCTGCTATCCCACACATAATATCTTTACGCAGGCGGCTGCGCCCTGCTGCGTTTTAGGACTTCATAATAGCACTGTAGATACCGGCTCGCGACAGACGACCAGCTAAACATCTCCGCCCTTTTTCTTGATGCGGCAGACATAGAACTGTAAGTTTGCGGCTGCCGTATAAGCTTTTTTATCGACTCTGCGATGTACCGGGGGTCGGGCGTTTCCACAATGATGCCATTATCGGATATAAGCTCTTCGACACCTTCGCAGCGGGTGGTAATTATAGGCAGACCTGACGCCATTGCTTCGAGCATTGCGTTGCTCATTCCCTCCTGCATACTGGCGCTTACGAAAATATCGTTCTGACGATAGACCTGCGGCATCTGGTGCGGGTCGATTCTGCCGATTATTTCGATTACATCACTAAGGCCTTTTTCCAATACAATTTGCCTAAGCGGCTTTTCAAGCGCACCGCCGCCCACTATTGTCAAATGGACTTTACAGCCGGCCTCACAAAGAATCTCAACAGCATTTATAAGTAATTCGACTCTTTTTGTAACAGACAGCCTGCCCACCGTCAGCAGTCTGACCATTTCCAGTTTTTTCTCGCTCTTATCAGGATAAAAACGGTCCAATTCAACGCCATTTGGAATGACATCCACTGCCACCGAGGGCAGAAACTTAAGCGCCCGCTCTTTTAAGCCCGCACTGCAGGCCACGAGGGCCGCGGCGTTTTTCCAAATCGGCTTAAAAAGAAGCGGGCCAAAAATCTTGTAATCGAGTTTTAACCTCGCGTGCCGCCCCGGGACATCAGAGCCGCGCAGGGAGATTATATAAAGCAATTTATCTCTGCTCCGATAGCACAGCCAGCCTGTTGGAAAGCCAAAAAATGCGTGCACCAGGTCATAATTGTTCTGCCGCAGAAGCCGGCGATAATGAGACCTGGCTTTGAGCAGCCATTCAATTACCTCGACCCTTCGCCAAAAATGCAGGTCTTTTTTGTGCAGGCCCACTTTGTAAATAGTGATATTTTTGGAGAAGCTCTCGACAGAAAAACCCGGCTTCGGCGCGGAAGTCAACACGTCTATTCTCATGTCGCTATTATCGGCGTATTGTTTTAAGAGACACAGATGAGCGTTTCCTGCTCCGCCGCCGATAGGTGGAAACTCATAGTTGAGCATAAGCAGACTTAACCTGGACACAACTATTGCGGCTCCTTATTTAGAGTGGGAGTCTTTAGCTCAAACAGGACGTGCTCGCCAAAAAGCTGGATGATTCTGTAATTTTTCATAACAAATTCCCGCAGGGGCTTCAGCGCCTCGTATCGAAGGGCCTCATCCTCATCGAAGCGTGTGCGCAGCATCTGACCCCAGCCTTTATCGTAGGCTTCTATTTCATCGGGGCGCACAAAGTGGGGTTTTTCCGCTCCTGGAAAGTTGAAACCTTGCTCTTGCCGGACAACTGGCCATAATTCGTAAGGGGGCCTGTCGATGGGAACGTGGCGTTTGCGGGAATCAACGATAAACTTCGGCATCTGCCGGCCGAACTCCTCCAACAACTGGCTGACCAACTGCGAAAGAACAGGGGGGGCCGGGCGGGGCATGCTGCAGGCCGCCGACGCGGCGCTAAACCGCTGGGCCACAACATATATGCCCGGATACCAGCCCCAGACGTAGATTTTGTCCGTCGGCTGGGAGTGAGTGCGGATGTAGTCGGCTGCAAACTCCCAGTAACCCCGCAAGTTCTCCTTTCGCCGCTGGTGGATTTCCTGAAATTTTTGTGAGTAACCTCGCTGCCTGCCGCCGTAGCTCTGGCCGCTATAAGGGCTTTTCTCTATGCCGAAGAATATATGCTGGCACATAGCTATCATCACCAGCAAACCGACAACGCCTATTATCACCGGTTTGGTCCTGGATATGGAACTTTTTAGATAGTCAGAGTAAATGGCTATGATGTATCCGCCCAGCATTGCGGCAGAAGCATTCAGCGGCAGATAATACTGCTCATAGGAAGCAGGACTAATCCACACAAAGGCCATATCGAGCGCCCACCAGACGGCAAAGAGCGGCACAAAACGGTCGCAGGTTTTCGGTTTTATTTTATTTGGTAAGGCAGCAGACCAAATCACGCGCAGCAGTCTCGCGATAATGGCGCCGGCGGCAAGCGCCACGGGCAGTATGAGCAGGCCATAGTATCGCAGGACAATAGGCCACTGCTGCGAAAATGGGATGAGCTTGCGGTGCTCGCCGACATAATCCGATACTACCTGCCCCTCCCCGGCAGCCGAGCTGAAAGGCAGGAACTTTCCGAGCGTTTGCCACACGAACGAATAAGGCAGCGCCGTCCGGACATCCCAGCCGAGAATCCAAATATAAAATGGCGCAATAGCCGCTATAGCACCGGCCAACAACAGGACAATATCAAGACCTGCCTGCTTCCAGGTCCTGTTTTTCAGCAGGGGCTGCAAGACAACAAACAAGCCAACCGCCCCGATGGCCGAGACGCCGGTCTGCTTAAATAATGGGGCCCAGCTAAGGAAGGCGCCCGCCAGGACTGCCCACCACCATTTGCCGCCGAGCTGCTGCAAAACAAAGCAGCTTACCCCCATCATCATAAAGGCAATCATATATTGCTCTTTGACGTTGCCGAATTTGGAAATCATCGGCGCCGACAGATAAACGGAGGCAACGACCACCCCCACGGCCGCAGAGAGCGTGCCAAAGAGTCTTCGAATTGCGATGAACATAAGAAGCAATGCAGATGCCTGCAGGATTGTCTGCGCCCATTTGGCGCCGATTTCATTGGGGCCTGTCAGAGCGACACCGATTATATTGACCAGCAGGGTCCCAAGCTGGGCGCTTGGTTTTTCTTCCACTCCGATTTTGGCGCCATTGAGGATGTGCCAGGCCGAATATGCGTAAGCGCCGCCGTCAAAAGGGTCGGGCTGATTGAACTCAAAATATTTACCGAGAGAAAACGGGATGGCCGCCAAAACTATTATCACAACAAAAACCAGTCCCTGACCCCTGATTTTCGGTTTCGCCTCAGGCAGCGGCGGCTGCGAAGGCCTTGGGGGCTTGTGAATGGGCCTGATTTTTCGGATAATTCTGGTCATTTTTTATCTCCAATTTTATCGGCGGACTGGAGAATCTCTTTAATGACATAGGTCGGGCGGTTCTGCGATTCGTGGTATGTGCGGACCATAAGCTCGGCGAGCAGGCCCATCAAAATGAACTGAACAGTGGTGGCAATCAACAAAGCCGTCAGAACCAAAAGCGGATTCCTATTCATCGAAAGATGCTGCGAAGAGATAAATTTCTGATAAAGCACAACCAGACCTGATGCCACAGCGCATAGGGCTGTCGCCAGGCCGAGGCCGCCAAAGATATATATCGGCTTGGTGGAAAATGAGCCGAGGAATTTGACGGTGATAAGGTCCAGTATGACCTTAAACGTCCGGCCGAGGCCGTATTTGGCGGCGCCTGTGGTTCTGGGTCTGTGGTTGACGACCGCTTCGCAAATTCTTGCGCCGCTCCAACTGGCCAGCGCCGGTATGAAACGGTGCATTTCACCGTATAGTTTCGTCTCAGCCAGGACTTCTCTTCGGTAGGACTTGAGCGTGCAGCCGAAATCGTGGAGTTTGACGCCGGTGATTTTGGAAATCAGCCAGTTGGCAATTATGGAGGGTAAAAGTCTTGTTACGGCGTTGTCGTGTCTTTTTTTTCGCCAGCCGCTGACGACGTCGAACCCCTCCTCGAGTTTGGCAATCATTCCGGGTATATCTGCGGGGTCGTTTTGCAAGTCGGCGTCGATTGCGACAATGACTCGGCCCTGTGCGTGTGCGAAACCGGCGCTGAGCGCCGCGGTCTGGCCGAAGTTTTTGCGAAAACGAATCACACGGACCATCGGGTCGGCCTTTTGAAGCTCGGCCAGCACAGCGAAGCTATTGTCGGTGCTTCCATCGTCCACGAATACTATTTCGTAGTCATATTTGCCGGCCAATGTCTCGGTTAGCTGCCGGTAAAGCGTCCGCAGATTGTCCTGCTCATTAAGCAGCGGGACTACTATGGAGACCTCAGGGCTTTGTCCATGCATATATCGCTCCCTGGAAAGTTCGTCCGCCATACTTCGTGGCGGACCACCACTTCTTTGACGGGTTCGCAGTTCATCTATGAACAACAAACTCACTGATTTCTAAACACTGTGGTGCAATTATAATATCGGCTGGACTTTGGTTTTACAAGAATCTTTGCTTTAGTCAGGGTATAAGGTGCAGGGGATAGCGTATAGAAAATGGATTTGCGATTTGCGATTTATGATTTAAGATTGAATACTGGAATCAAGAATCCCGCCACGCCTTGGTTCGACTTTGCTCACCACCCTGAGCGGGTCGAAGGGTCTCGGCGTGCCAAAAGGCGGGAAAACCGGCAAACAGTCTGAACTTTTTCAGACTGTCTTGAACGACTATGTTTATGAAAAAGACATTTGGATGAAAGGGTAAGGTTATGGACAGGCACACGAGAAGAGAGTTCCTCAAGAAGATGGGGGCTGCGGCGGGGGCGGCGTTTGCACTGCCGGGCTGTAGAGGCCTTGTCAGGGAGAAAGTCGAGACAAAGAAGCAGCCAAATATTATTGTTATCGTCGGCGATGATATGGGGTATGCCGATATTAGCTGTCACGGCTGCAAGGACATCGCCACGCCGAACATTGATTCTATCGCACAAACCGGCGTGCGGTTCACAAATGGATATGTCACCTGCGGTGTCTGCAGTCCCACGCGGGCAGGCCTGATGACCGGACGCTATCAGCAGCGGTTCGGACACGAGTTCAACCCGGGTCCTCCTCGCGAAGGCACAAGAGAGAACGTGGGTCTGCCGCTGACTGAGGTGACGATAGCTAATGTGCTCAAATCGGCAGGGTACGCCACAGGGATAGTGGGCAAGTGGCACCTTGGCGAGGCCCCACATTTCCATCCGCTCAAACGCGGGTTCGACGAATACTTTGGCTTTCTGGGCGGAGCGCACTCCTACGTTGACCCCGGCTTAGGCTCCGCCAATCCGATACTGCGAGGGACGGAGCCGGCGGATGAGAAAGAATATCTGACCGATGCATTCACGCGCGAGGCGGTTGCATTTATCGAGCGACACCACGACAGGCCCTTCTTTCTGTATCTTACATATAACGCGGTGCACGCGCCGTTGGAGGCGCCGCAGCGCCATCAGAATAAATTCGGGAACATCAGCGACCCAAAACGGCAGGTCTATGCCGGAATGATGACTGCTATGGATGAAGGAATCGGCAAGGTGTTGGGCAAACTGAAAGTGCTGGGGATTGAAAAGGACACGCTTATATTCTTTGTCAGCGACAACGGCGGCCCGACAGGCGGAAACGCCTCCAACAACGGCCCGCTGCGGGCAACCAAGGCCACGCTATACGAAGGCGGCATCCGCGTCCCATTTATGGTCAAATGGCCCCGGCGATTAAGAGGCGGCAAAATCTATAAGCACCCCGTCATCTCGCTCGACATACTTCCGACGGCTGCGGCGGCGGCAGGAGCCAAACCGCCCGAAGACCACAAGCTCGATGGCGTGAATCTGCTGCCATATCTATCGGGCGAAAAGAAAACCGTTCCGCACGAAATGCTTTTCTGGCGGACAGGCCAAAATCACGCCATAAGAAAAGAAAACTGGAAGCTGGTGACGCAGGGCAGCGAAACAGGGCTGTTCGACTTATCCTCAGATATCGGCGAAAGCCGGGACCTCAAGGCCGAAAAGCCGGATGTCGTAAAACAGTTGCAGGAGACCTTCGAAAAGTGGAATTCGGAACTGGCGGAGCCGCTGTGGGGTCGAGGAACAACGCCGAGAGAAACAACGAGAAGAAAGTAAAAACCGCTAACCAAACAATACGATGAAATTTTCCAAGACGGCCGCCGGTTCAAAAACCGCCTACGACGCAATGGGACTATTCATAAAACCCGGTCACAAAGTTCAGCCGGGCCTTTTAACCTGCGCCCTTGTGACCCGTGCACTTGTCCCCGCCGATGGCGGATTTAACAGTTTTGCGTTTTAAGCTTTAAGTTTTCAGCTACTTATACATCTTATACATCTGGTCGAAGTGACACTGGGCGCTGATTACCGCCGCCCTCATCATATCCTCGGCCTTTGCGGTCTCGCGATTAGAAAGCACTTTCATCAAGTCTTTGGTGTCCAGCTCTCCTGCCGCCCTCTCGCAGGCCTCCCAGGAAAGAACGCTCCTTACGACCCGGTCGATTCCCTGTTTGACGGTATCATAAGCCCGCGTCTGCATATCGTGGCCCTTCCAGCGATTGAAGCCCACCTGCTGCAGAAGGCCCGCAATGGCGACATTCATACCGTTGACTCGCACACCGTGGTCGATGTCATACTTGCCCGGCCCGCCAAGAATGATGCCATCGTTATATCCCTGGCTGTTAAGGTGCATATGGATTATCGCATCGTTGTCGATTTCTTCGACCGTGTCATAAACGTGGTCAAGGCCTATCATTTCGGAGTGCCCAAACTCTTTATTGACGCCTTTTTTCTCTCTGGAAACCCCGAACTCTTCTTCGAGCTTTCTCCAGAATAGTATCGCACTTGCGACCGTCGGAATTAGCATCGCCGGGTGGCCTTCGTTGGGCTTCGGCTCAAAACCGATATACAATTTTCCGCCTTTTTTCTTCTCATACCTGCACAAACCGGCTACGCTCTCTTTGAGGTTTTGATACATCTGCCGGATGCCGACCGTTGCAACATCGTAGCCGAACGAGCCGTTCCACAGCACAAACGTGGGCGATTTCCCGCTGTCAGGATGCCAGGCCTTCTTCAATGGCCCATACGCCAAATCGACGGCCCGCGTGCCCAGACCTTCGGCGCTTTTTCTTTCCTTCGGGTCCAGCGATGATATTCCGCCGTAAGCATAGTGGCTGTGTGCGCCGGGCGTTATCATTGCCAGATACAGCCCGCTATCCACCAGGGCATCCGCTATTTCCGCTGCGGTTTTTTCATTTACCTCCGTGTCATAGTGCATCTCTATTCCCAGCTCGACATTATCCGGCAGCCGCGGGGCGATTTTGGTTTTCACGAGCTTAATCATATCCGCGGTGCTGAATTTCTTAGAGTCCCACTCCGGCCTCGTATCCGAGGGCACAAAGCCGCCCTTGCCGGGATTAAACGTCCATCTGCAAATACTATGTAATGATTTATCTTCCTTCTTTGCCATTTTACCTGCTCCTTCTTAATCGATTGTGTATGGTTGTCTGGTTTTATGCCATTTGGTGACTCTTAGGCTGATAGTTGATGTTTAAGGACCTCCCCCCATTTTTCATAAGCCGCTCGATACGCTACCGCCAATTTCTTGTTAGGCACAATTGTCTTAACAGGCCGCAGGCCCACAAAGGCATCTTGCGGGCCTTTGTAAATGCCGGCGCCGATTCCCGCTCCACGCGCTGCTCCCTGCGAGCCATCGGTATTGTATAGCTCCACGGTCGTCTTCGTTACGGTCGCGAAGGCCTCTGCAAATAACGGGCTTAGAAACATATTGGCATTTCCCGCCTTGACGGTTTTGAGCTTTATACCCATACCGCGCATTATTCCAAGGCCGTAGTTCAGCGCAAAGACGATTCCTTCCTGGGCGGCCCTTAAAAAGTGAGGTCTCTTATGGATATTGAAGTTCCAGCCGTGCACAGAGGCCCCGATGTTTCTATTCTCCAGCGTTCTTTCCGCGCCATTGCCATAAGGAAGTATAACCAGGCCATCAGAACCCACCGGCGCCTGCACAGCCAGCTCATTCATTTGCTCGTATGACAGGCCGGCATCGCCGCCGCTGACGAAATTGTGCTTCAGCCAGCTATTCAAAATTCCTGTTCCATTGAGGCATAGCAGCACGCCGTATCTGGGCCTGTTGTGCGAGTGGTTGACGTGAACGAATATATTTACGCGTGAGTATCGGTCGTAATTTTTCTTATTGCTGATTCCATAGACCACACCCGAGGTGCCCGCAGTAACAGCAATCTGACCCGGCTCCAGCACACCCAGTGACAGGGCGTTATTGGGCTGGTCGCCGGCCCGATAGCTTACCTTTGTGCCTGCGTTAAGCCCCAAATCCTGTGCAGCTTTTGCAGTCAGCTCGCCCTGAACGGAGAACGTAGGAACCACTTCCGCAATCAGGTCTGTCGAGATGGCGTAGTTATCGAGCACAAAATCGGCCAAACTATCTTTTTCAAAATCCCACATTATCCCTTCTGACAGGCCCGAAGGCGTGGTCCTTATCCGGTCCGTCATCCGCATCGCGATGTAATCGCCGGGCAGCATAATCTTATGAATCTTCGAGTAAATTTTCGGCTCGTTTTCCATCACCCACTTGAGCTTCGAGGCCGTGAAGTTGCCGGGGAAGTTCAACAGCCGCCGCAGGCACTTGCTCTTGCCGATGTCGGCTGCCGCCTTTTCGCCTATCCGCACCGCCCTGCTGTCGCACCAAATGATTGACGGCCTCAACACTTCTTTGTTTTTATCAACAACCACCAGGCCGTGCATCTGGTACGAAATGCCGATTGCCCTGACATCGGCAGGGTCAAATTGTGCCTTCGCTTTAATCATCGCCGTGGCCGCCTTGACGTGCTCCCACCAGATGTGCGGATGCTGCTCCGCCCAGCCGAGATTCTTCGCGACAATCTCAAGCTCCTTCTCTGGAGAGCTTGCTGCCGCCAAGACCCTGCCCGTCTCGGCCTCCAGCAAAGTTGCCTTTATCGATGAGCTTCCGACATCGTAACCCAACAATAGTGTCATTTACATATCCTCTATATCTTCAAAAGAATTCACTTGGCCACTTCTATCGGGCAAACATCGCAGCTTTGTATTTAACAAGGGCTTATGACCCCTTTCCAATGCAGCACTTGTCGCCAAATCTAAATCATAGCCGCCCTCCGCCGGTTGTCAAGTTTGCGTGGCGTGCGACAGAAGTTTCCTAATCAGAACGAAAAAAGGTAAGTATTTTGGATTAGAAAAGGCGCGAGCTGTCGAGCAGAAATGTCACGGGGCCGTCGTTGATGCTGCTTACGTGCATATATTCGCCGAAGATTCCTTTTTGAACAGCGACGCCCCTCTGGCTAACAAGCTCGATGACTTTTTCGTAAAGCTGCTGCGCCAGCGTCGGGTCGGCTGCGGCATCAAAACCCGGCCGACGGCCTTTACGGCAATCGCCGTGAAGAGTGAAATTGCTGACGAGCAGAATCTCTCCGCCGACATCCAGCACGCTTCGATTCATTTTGCCGGCCTCGTCGGCAAAGATGCGCAGGTTCACGAGCTTGTCGGCGATAAACTCGGCATCCTGCAGGCCATCGCCCTTGCCGACACCGAGGTAAACCAGCAAGCCCCTGCCGATTTGGCCGACTATGTTGTCACCGATTTTGACCGCGGCCTCCAACACTCGCTGCACAACCACCCGCATAGTTACCTTTCTCTTATCGGTTCTTTCCTGCGGCGTGTCATTTGCTATCGACTATTCCCTAACGACCGGCGACCAATCAGAACCACGGCGATGCGCTCGCCCTTCGAATGTGCAGCTCATCTATGACGGCGTTGCCCTTGTGCGTAACGAGATAAACAACCAGCTCGGCGATTTCCTTCGGCCTGATAAGCTCGCTCTTTTTTATGTCCGGCCGGACCCTGCGGACAAGTTCGGTGTCCACTCCGCCCGGGCAGAGCAAATGCACGCGGATATTCGAGTCTTTAAGCTCCTCAGACAACGATATTGTCATCCCGCGAAGGGCGTGCTTTGAAGCGGTATAGGCGCTTTGAAGCGGGTAGCCTTTGACACCAACAACTGAGGCGATGTTTATAATGTAAGCCGATTTTGCTTTTCTTAACAGCGGCAGCGCTTCCCTGCAAAGGATAAATGGCGCACGCGAATTGACGCTGATGCAGCGGTCCCAATCTTCGGTTGCGGTCTGCTCCAGCTTTGCAGAATGAGTGACGCCGGCATTGTTGACCAGTATATCGAGCCGGCCAAATTTTTCGGCAGTTACACCAACGAGGTTTTTAATGGATTCCTCTTCGGTCAGCTCTGTAACGACTATCTCCGCTTTTCCACCCGCTTTCGCCACCTGGCCGGCGGTTTCCCGCAATTTGCTGATTGTGCGTGCAGCAAGAACGACCGTCGCCCCTTCTTTTCCCAAGGCGATACTAATGGCCCTGCCGATTCCTCTGCCGGCACCTGTTACTATCGCGACCTTCCCTGATAGTCGTTTTTTCATTTCGGAACTTCCCTGCTCTCACGCACAGAGGACAAAATCCCCCCTCTGCAGCGGGCAATAGAAATCACGCCGGGTTTGCAACAACAAGTTCCAAGTTCGCGGAGGTCCTGTCAATCGTTTAGCGTCTGCGCAGGCGAAGTCCGGGCTGATTCACATCTTGCCCGTATCCCTGTCCCTGGACCGCTGTTCCTTCTGTCGGCAGTTCACGGCCGCGTATGCGCGTGCCTCTGGGCTGCCGCAGGGCTTTGGCTTCCTCTTCCATTTTTTTGACAAGCTTTATGGTCCGCTCCTGTCTTGTCAGCGCCAGGCCGTCAATCGCCGCAACTGTCTTTGTTGCTTTCTCCTCAACGGCAATTTTCCGTATGAACTCAAGTTCGGCCCTGACCTGCCTCTCCATCGCCCTTGCCAGTGTCACCCGGTTATCAGTCGTTTTCTGCAGCCATTCGCGCATCTCAGTCTGGCTCTGCCTGTCCAGGTCCTGCAACCCCTTGTCAAGCCCGGCGTAAGATTTGAGCTTGGCGCGAATTTTATTGGGGTCGGCAAATGCGTTCGGCTCGGTTCGCAACACTCCAAGACCCGGCACCTGCCGCGAAGCGCCTTCCTCATTGACATTGTTGTAATCGACCGGAGGCAGCCTAAGCCGGGGAAGCTGAGCGACACTCCGCTCAGGCGCAGCAAAAGCCATAATAAAGCCGACGAATGCAACCACCAAAATCACTGTCAGGATAACAGAACGGTTCATAAGAGTTCCTCCAAAAAAATTGAGTAATTGGCAATCTTAGTTGACCGGATAACAGACTGATATTATTATACTCACTGTTAATCGCGGCACACAAAAATTATCCAAATTTACAATCGCCCTGCCATTTCCCTTAAACCTGTTCCTCACAGACCATGCCGAGTCGTTCCATAATGCCGTCGAACACATCCAGAGAGTAAAATTCGATAATTATCTTGCCCCGCCGCCCCTTCTTTTGCGTCTCAATAGTAACCTTTGTGCCAAGCTGGCTGCTGAGTTTCTGTTCAAGGTCAAAGATATGAGGCGGTTTCGAACGGACAGTCGCCTTCGCCTGCCCCGAGGCAACAAGGTATCTCTGGACCAATCTTTCGACCTCACGGACACTGAGCCGACCTGCCATTGCCCGGTTGGCGAGCTTACGCCTCAGCTCATCGGTAGGCAGGGTGAGGATGGCCTTGGCGTGGCCGGCAGTTAGCTGGCCTTCCTCCAGCATCTGCTTGACTTCTGGCGGTAAATCCAGCAGCCGCAGATAGTTAGCGATGACAGAGCGGTCTTCGCCAAGCCGCTCGGCGGCCTCCGCCTGGGTAAGAGAGAAGGTTGCCACATAGTTCTGGTAGGCCCTGGCCCGCTCAATAGGATTAAGGTCGGAGCGGTGGATGTTCTCAATCAGCGCCCACTCGAGCATTTGCTCGTCTGTTGCCTGGCGAACCAGTGCAGGTATCATCGCCAGCCCAGCCAGCCTGGCTGCCCGAAACCGGCGCTCGCCGGCGATCAACTGGTATCCGGGCCCCAAGGGGCGGACAATCACCGGCTGGAGCACACCATTGGCCTTTATAGATTCCGCCAGTTCCGCCAGCTCCTGCTCATTCCAGACTGTGCGGGCCTGATAAGGATTCGGCGAAATGGAATCGATGCCTACCTCCCGGAGTGCGCTTTGTAACTCCTTATCCGGCGGCAAGTTAGGGCTGGCGGGCGGGCCAGACGGCGAGTGTTCTGCTTCTGTGACCCCAAATATTATAGGACTAAAAATCGCCTCAAGTCCCTTGCCGAGGTGCTTTGGTTTCTCCTTCTTGTCGGTATTCATAGTTAAGGTCTCCTTATATAATATACATCTTCCATCATTATCTGTCCCCTGGCGGATTGTATTCGGGGGCAACTCAAATACTATTTCGGAATTTTCGGTCGAAATTCTCCAGTGCTCTCGACAAGAAAAAACCGTTTTGAAAAAAATTGTTTCACGTGGAACAAGAGAAACTGCTGCTCCCGAATTTCCCAGGGCAGCAACGAAGATTGCCTACGGACCGTGACTCGGTGACAAAGGAGCGAAGGTAAAAAGATATGGCACGACGGTGAAACGGTCGGACGGTTGGACGGTCATTAAGAGCGTTCAGCGTACAGCGTTTAGCGTATAGTCCGCCAGGACGTATTGGTCCGCCAAGTCGTTGTGGCGGAAAGGATCTGTCGTAGGAAGCAAGATGAACTTCTCCACTGGTAAGGCCAGATTCTTCACTTCGTTCAGAATGACAATTCTCAAGTGTTTTCTACAGAGCAATATGAAATAGGAGGAACGATATACGACATACGAACCACGAGCCACGAGCATATAGCGGATAGCGTTCAGGCAAATCAAAAATCAAAATGATCCGCCCTACGTCTGGCGGACAAAAGGCACAAAGGCACGGTTGAACGGTCAGACGGCCATTTGTAGCGTATAGCGGACAGCGTTTAGCGGATAGTCCGCCAGAACGTATTGGCGGATGAAGTATGAAATAGGAGAAACGATATACGATATACGTCATACGAACCACAAGCCACGAGATAGTGTTTCACGTGGAACAATAACCTCACGGAAAACCCGCAGACAGATAGAATAGAAACAACCAATAAACAAACGAAATCCACACAGTTAGCCACACCGGAAAGAGCCATCAGAAGGAAATTAGAAATCTAAAGGACAAAAGGTCGGTGTTAGTTGGAAATACACCAAACAACCACCCTCTTACTGACGCGTGCCGCCGCTGCTTACGGTGCGTTGAATCTGCCCAGCCAGAAGGTCAAAGACCTCATCCTCGACCAGGCGAAAAGCTGACAAAGAAATGAAATTAAGGTTTCACTTCTTTGTCATTGCGAGTCCCCTGCTGCTTCGCTTTTGCGAAGCAAAACGGCGGGGGGACGTGGCAATCTGACCGCCCCGGGGCCGGATTGCTGTCGGGAAAGCGCTCGAAGTCCACTATAGCAGAAATGCTGAACACCCTACGCAAAAATGCTCAAGTGACTATAGCAAATCTGCAATCCGACTTAAGCAATTCTGCGTAACTACTAATAACAATACTAAGAAAGAAATAATAAAAGAATTATATCGCCGCCTTCGCCTCTGCCTGCCCACCGGCAGGCTTCGGCGGCTCCTGCAAACGGCAAATGGAGGAGCGCCCGTTTTTGTCGGGACAAAAAAGTTGACAATTATTTGCAAGGATGGTAGTTTCTGTGGCTGAAAGCTATTCGGCCCGGCGAAAGCGGGGCAGTTTTGGTTTCAGGCAGGATAATCTCTTGTAGGAGGCATAAAAATGCAAGCGCGTGTCAGTTTGATTGTCGTTATTATTTTAGTGAGTCTGGCGGCGTGCAGTTTTGGGCAGGAAGCTGCTAAGTCACCCGAAAAGGTCGTATCTCCCAATGACGTAAATGCGACAATCGCCATATCTTTTCCTTATGTTGCTGAGATAGCCGGCGATGACGTCTATATCCGCTCCGGCCCCGGCACAAATTACTATAACTGCGGCAAGCTCAGACGGGGCGACAGAATTCAGGTGGTCAGCACCCAGTTTAACTGGTCCCGCATTGTCCCGCTGCCGGGCAGTTTCTCCTGGATTTCAAACCAGTACGTCAGCGTTGACCCGAACAATCCCAATGTGGGGATTGTTACCGGCGACAACGTTCGGGTTTATGCCGGCTCGGATTTTGTAAGGCCGATTCACTCTACGACGCTGCAGTTGAAGCTCATCCGCGGCGACAAAGTGAAGCTGCTGGGCGAGGAGCAGGAAAATTATTACAAGATAGCTGCGCCGGCCGGGGCATATCTCTGGGTGAGCAACGAATACGTAAAGCCGCTGGGGCCTGTCGGGCAATTGCCGGTGGTTGTCGAGGTAAAGGTCGGGCCTAACGATGTTACGGTGGCTGCTTTACCGAAGGCCTCGGTTGAAGAGCAGAAGCTGAAAGAATACTACGAATTGGAGAAACGCCTTCAGGCCGAGCGGGCCAAGCCGATAGGCCAGCAGGATTATGCGGGCATAAAGAAGGGTTTTGCCGGCATTGCCGCCAACAAGGAGGCGGGCAAGGCCGCTCGTTTTGCGGAATTCCTGCTCAAGCAGATAGAGCGTTTTGAGCTGGCCGGCGTGGTAAGTAAAGAGGTTCAGCTTCAGGAATCGCAATTGCAGCAGACGCGGGAGCGTATCGATAAGGCCCGTACCGCGAGGCTGTCGAAGCTTGAGGAGCTTGGGAAGTTTGCGGTCATAGGGCAGCTCAAGAGCTCCAGCATTTTTGGCGCCGAGCCGCAGTTGCGACACTACCGCATTGCCGATGAATCGGGCAAAACGATTTGCTATGCCTTCCCTGTCGGCCAAGCTGCGGCGGCGGACTTTAACAAGTTTACGGACCGCAAGGTCGGCCTTATCGGGGTTCTTGAGGCACATCCGCAGACCGGAAAAGCCCTGGTCAAGTTCACCGAATTGGTTGAGCTGAAATAAACTGCTGCGCAGCCGCGGGCGGCAAGAACTTTGTCGTGCATCAGGTGATTGCGGGCCGCTCTGCAGATTCATAATATAAACGCAAGGTCTGGTCAGAAAATAAAAAAGTCGCGTCTATAATGGCGCGACTTTTTTATTAACTGTAAGTCCTTATCACAAGCGAGGTTGCCCTGTGTTAATCTTTTCCGGGCACCGCCACAACGTCATCAGCCGGAGCCTTCACGGCGTCCTTCTCGAAATCTTCTGCGCTTGGTTTGAGGGTCAGGTTGTACCATGGTGAATTCTTGTTTTCGACAACGTCCGACCATTTGACCAGCTTGCCGGTGTAGGTGGAGATTCGGCTCATAATCGCCACGAGAGTTGATTCGGCGACATTTCGCGCCTCGTTAAGGGGCTTGCCTTTGATTATGCTGTCGAGCAAATCAACGTGCTCCTGCACGTAGGGTCCGCCGTGTTCAGGGAAGTCGAGTGCGGTGATATTTTTGCCCGACTTAAGACCGCCATCGCCCCCGGTTTCGCCTTCGGTGCCCCTGAAGAACTCCCTGACTCCGCCTTCGGTGCTGTTGACCTGTCGGCACATACTATGGATGTGGCAGCCGTCCCCGTAGTCGAGGTCCACGCTGAAGAAATCAAACTGGTTGCCGGTCTTGCGCCGTGCGCGTCCGCCGAAGCCGAGCGCCGCCACGGGCGGATGGCCGATGTACCAGTTGGCAACATCGATGTTGTGGACGTGCTGCTCGACGATGTGGTCGCCGGACATCTCGGTGAAGCTGACCCAGTTGCGGACCATATAGTCTGCGTCGCTCTCATTCGGTTTACGCTTCTGATACCATAGTGCGCCGCCGCACCACCAGATGCAGCCGCCGACGATTTTACCTATAGCGCCCTTTTCGAGGGCGTAGGCGATTTTACGGTAGCCGCTCTGATGTCTGCGCTGGGTGCCAGCGACGACCGCCAGACCTTTTTGCTTTGCCATTTCGCCCGCCTCGATAATCTTTCGTCCGCCTGGCGGGTCAACGGCAACGGGCTTTTCCATAAAGACGTGCTTGCCGGCCTTGATTGCCGCTTCAAAATGAACGGGCCTGAAGTTCGGCGGCGTAGCCATCACCACGACGTCGGCGTTTGTCTCGAGGAGCTTTTTGTAGCCGTCTCCTCCGCCAAAGCATCGCTCCGGCGGGACATTATGGGTCTTGCCGACACCCTCGGCTTTGCCCTTGAACCAGTCGGCGGTCGCAACGACTTCCATACCCACGCCGAGGTGCTTGCCCGCCTCCAGGCAGTTTTCCAGGGCGCCACTGCCGCGGCCGCCGCACCCCAATAATGCCACATGGAACTTCTGTTCCCCTGCGGCGAAGATACGGTTCGTTGCCACCCCCATAGCCGCCAGCGCTGCGGATGCCTTGATGAAGTCTCTACGAGAAACATCACCGGTTTTCTTATTTGGTTTCTTGTTCATGAATA
>Ga0315279_10002354_pt1 | contig 28615 bp, 22 predicted proteins | sample YL17G06_20_MG_FD_203694 | JGI IMG/M metagenome (GOLD analysis project Ga0315279, IMG submission 203694) | Sediment microbial communities from Yellowstone Lake, YNP, Wyoming, USA - YL17G06_20 | ecosystem: Environmental > Aquatic > Freshwater > Lake > Sediment | place: USA: Wyoming | collected... | reverse complement strand
TGAACCGATTCCGAAAGTTGCTCGTTCGGTATGAAAAAATGACTGCCAGTTACCAAGGCTTGCTGGAGCTTGCATGCTCGTTAATCACCTTTCGACAAATAATCACTATTTACGGATAAGCTCTTAAACATAAAAGGAAGTCCGATCAGTCCTGTAAGAAGATTTCCGAGAATAATCGATCCCAAAGGAGATTCGTTTTTCTGTTTGCGCAGAAAGAGAATAAGAAAGGAAAAGCTTAACCCACTTAAAATGGCACAACCATTTCCCAGTAGGTTTCCTGTGGTCAGGTGGTCGAAGAAGAAGAGAGCCATCCCACCTATCACTACAAGGATGGTAATCCAGTCGAACCATTGAGTTATTTCACCCAAAAACCAGGCACCCAGCAAGGCAACGTAAATAGGCGCGGTATACTGCAGCAGTATGGCATTAGCTGCAGTGGTCAGTTTGGTAGCCATAACAAACAAGGTGACAGTAACCGCATAAGCAACAGCTCCGCCAATTTGTGATAAAGACCAGGATAAGCGGGAATGCCTAAAGAAGACCAATAAGACGAGAACCGCAATAAGGCTGCGTAAGCCTGCAATTGCAACCGAATTCCAGGACACAAGTTTTATAAGCAGCCCTCCTGAGCTCCACAGGGTTGCCGCAATAAGCAAAAAGATGATTGCCCTATACCGTTTCTCCATTGGATTCCTGCATGTCTAAATCTGAGAATTTTCTTCTAACATTTCGAAAGACCCCCCAATAATTTCCCCTCCCCTGGTGGGAGGGAAGGTGTGAAAAGATCGAGCACATGGTTCAAACAGAAAGGACGGGTGGATTGGAGAAGCTTTAGAGCGCAACCTTTGGAAATCGAAGCACTGTGCCGTAAGCTCGCTTAAACACCTATCTTTATTGCCGTGGCGGGTGACCCTTAACCTCAACGAGCGCATTCTAAAGCTTTAGAAATCCACTCGTCCTTTCGCGACAAAAGTTGACGAAAGCAATTTCTTCACACCTTCAGGGGATGAAGGGGAGAGGAAACAAATGGTTTTTGTCCACCCCCGTCCTGTCCCTCCCCCATCAAGGGTTTCCATCTTTCCTTAAGCCATCTATTCTTTTCTTCACTTACTCCAAAAATGCTCATAAAATGAACCAACCCCGTCCTAAAACCATACTTTCCATGTCATCTCGTTTCGAGTAATTTCCCAATGGTCTTGCTGCGGTGACTTTGGTCGTGTTCGCCATGATGGATGATCGTCACCGTGCCATCTTGCTCTAACAGTGCCTTCTTGATCAGGGGCAGGTCAGTGTCTGGATCGAGATCGTGCTTACGGATGGCACGCTCCAATTCCGCTCGCGTCATCACCTCGCGCCTCAAGTTCTTTGCTAGAATCCGGCCATCCTCGATAAGTGGTGTGGGTTTACCTTCGAGTAGCCTTGCCAGGCGGGGGAAGTAAAGTGTAAGACGTCCGATCAAACCATTTGCACAAAATAACGCCAAACCACCGATGAGGCCTCCGCTGAGGGAATTGTCCGGACCAATCATTGCGTTTTGTAAGACATTGCTGATCGTCAACAAGACGATCAAGTCAAAAGGGGTCATCTGACCCAGTTCGCGTTTGCCCACAAGGCGGAATGCAACGAGCAGGAAAAAATAAACGACCAGCGGCCGCACAATCTTTTCCAGTATCTGAACTTCAGGAATGAACATGTTTAAGTTCATCATCTTCCTCCTTTCGAAATGGCTGTGATAGTTTCAGTTTCCCTCTCACCGGGCCAGGAATTCCCCGCTGATTCTAAAATCCGCTGGGTCAATCGTTCATTAACTCGGAACGGTATCATCGGTGCTTGCCGAAATCTGAATTCTGTATAAATGGACAGAAAACCTCTCTTGCCGGGTGTTACAGAAATATCAGCCCATGGAACAAAAAGGTCGGGGTGACCCAATCGAAAAAGAAAAAAGACGGAGAGATAGAGTCCCGTTGGATTAGCTCCAACCGTCAGGCCATTGTTATAACCTATCTTCCAACGCAATTCTCCACTCTGGAATCGCCAACAATCGCCGTTAAAGGATCCTGAGAGGCGGTAGAAAGTTGCAAGCGTTGCCCAGCCCCCCAGGCGTGAAACGAGGAGTGAAATCCCAATCCACAGTCCAACAAACGCTGCGAAGAATAGTTCCGGACGATTGAAATTCATAATTAACTTATATCAAGGTAAAAAACGCTGTCAATAGGTGAGGCGTGTTCAGGCTTCCGAAATTAGTCAATTGATCTTCGATAAATATTCTGATATATTTGTGCTATGATGATTAAACATTTGGTCTTGGCCTTATGTGCTAAGGAGGTAGATAGCTTATGGCCCAATTAGTAAGAGAACAGTATATTGTGGATGAAAAGGGCAAGCCTACCGCGGTAATTTTAGATATTCAAGAATACCGAAAAATGCTGTCGTTGGTACAGGAACGGTCAGATCGAAAGGAATCTAAACTCCTGTCTCAATCTAAACACTTTAAGAAGCTTGTTCGGAAAGGTCTGAGAGAAATTAAGGAAGGCAAAATCAGCCCTTCCTCAAACCTTCCAAAGGTGTATTAAACGTTTAAAGAAAAAGTTCCCCCGTATTAAGGACGATCTTTTCCTCCTTTTCCAAGACCTGCAAATAGATCCACAAATCGGAGACGCCATTCCCGGGTGGAACCGAAAGGTGTGGAAAATTCGGATATCGAGCAGAGATTTGAAAAGGGGAAAAAGCGGAGCCTTCCGGGTCATCTACGCGTGGACTTCCGGAGAACGAATCCTTTACCCCTTATTCGTTTATTTTAAAGGAGAAAAGGAAGATATTACAAAAGCTGAGATTGAAGCTTTACTTAAGAAATTGTTCTCAGAACTGGAGCAACCTGATTAAACTTTGGGGAGACCAGAAAACGATTCCTTTTATGTCTCAAGATTCTTCATTATTCAAAAAGTCTCTGGTCTTTCTTATTGTTCTAAAACCTGCCCAGTGTCCAATGAATGCCGTTCACCGCCGAAATGAGTGAGAGTCAAAAGCAGCCCCCTTTCCCTTTGAGAGGCCAACGCCTATTTCCCATAACATTTGAATGTAATCCTCACATCTGCTGCTTCTTTAAAAATGTGCAACCGATGTCAAGTTGTTTTAGAACCTACGTCCCGTCTTTAGACTGATGAAAGTGAGCATAAGGAAGGCATCAGCGTGAAGAAACGTTCATAAAAGTTAGTTCCTATTTAGGTGGTTCTCTTCATCTCAAGATTACTGCCCTGTCCCATTCAAGGAGATCTCGAGTGTCGGTGTATCGGGATCATTCGAGCCTATCATCAAGGTGGCTGTCTCTAATCCTGCAGATTTCGGCGTAAATAGGACCTTCAGACTGTAACTCTTTTTGGCCTTGATGGTGACGCCACTACTCCCCTGAATGCTAAAATCTGTCCCCTCTAACCCTGAAAGCGTTATCACCAGATCTCCTGAACCATTGTTAGTAATCTTTAATGTCTTCGTTACCTTCTTCCCCACCTTCGAACTACCAAAATCAAGGGTAGTTTGAGCGACTGAAATATCAGGTATCTTTTCCGAAAAGGGTGCTGTCCCAGTCAATGGGATGTCAATCGTCGGTGTATCTGGATCATTGGAGGTTATCTCCAAGGTAGAACTCTTTGATCCTGCTGACGTAGGTTTAAACACTACCTTAATGGTCAAGGTCTTGCCCGGCTTGATTGTCTTGCTCACGCCGCCGCCACTCGTAACTGCAAACATAGATACGTCCGTACCTGTAATCGATGTTGATATCAAGAGATCAGCCTTACCATTGTTTTTAACTTTGAAGGAAGCTGTCTTGCTCTTTTTCACCTCCACATTTCCAAAGTCATAAGCCAGTGGGGTGACCGAAATATCAGGAATAATTGTTGAAGTGGGCTTTGTGGTAAAACAGTTCCAACCACTATAAGAGCGATTGTCTGCAACAAGTCCATCCGGATCATCAAATACCTCGACCCGCCACTTGTAAGAGCGTTCTGGTTTCAACACCCCTGCTGGAACCGTAGCAAAGAGATCTGTGGATCTTAGAGATTGGTAAACAACATATCTTTCTTTCCAACCAAATATAGAGATTCTGTAATAACGTGGACTACCTTCTACTTCCGACCATGTAAAGGTAGGAGTAAGGGTGTCCAGATAGGCATTGTTTGCAGCCGACATACTACTCTGGTCAACAATAGGAATGACTACCGACGTCTGTTCTTTACTGAAACTATCTGACCCTCCAAATGTATCAGTAATATCATAATTATATGTCCCATCAGCAGGAAGACCTGCCTCTCCATAGACATAAACATTCCCAATTGAACGAACCCACCATATCTCGCTTTCTTTGAAGGTGTGGTTAATGCCTCCGGGTCCGGTGACTGTAAGAGAGGTGATATGCGTTGGTAAGGGGCCAAATACCCTCGCCTGGAGGCACTTTCTGGTACCCCAATAATAAGTATTCTCGCTCCAGGTAGGACCTTGGATATCTAAGGTATAGGGATAGGTTCCTGTAGAGAAACCAATGGTGTCGCTAACCGATCTGTTATTCCCGGAATTGTCGAACACATGTACACGCCATTTATAAGGGGTATTGGGTAGGAGGTAGCCTGAGGGCACTGTAACCTGAGTATCCTGTGCGTAAGGAGAGGTATAAATTTCGGCCTCCTGACCATTCCAGTCTAAGATCATGATGTTATAACTATAACCTGGTCTAACGCTACTCCAGTTAAAAGTAGGCGTTGTTGTCCCGACGTAAGCATTATTCAATGGAGACATTGTTGAAGAGTCAACCCTGGGAAGGGAGACAGAGGTGAAGTCCCAATTGGATGTACTTGTCCTTCCCATTATGTCAGTGACTGTAAAAGTATAGGTTCCATTGCCTATTGGATTTGTTAAAACTCGCCAATAATATAGTCCATTAAATTCACTCTGGACAATATCATCTTCGGTGAATATGTACTGGAAACCTCCAGGGCCTGTAACCTTCAGCTCTCGAATGTCGGCTGGACTGGGTCCGACCACCTTTGCCCCTACGGTCCACCACATAATACCCGTGGGTCGATCATCGCTCCTTACTTTCACCCATGAAAAACTTGGCAGTGGTGGAGGAGTTCCACCTGTCGTGAAAGACCAGATTTGCGAAAGAGTCCCGCTATTTTCATCATAACTTTCCCCGTAAACCCCCCAGTAATATGTGGTGTTTGGAGCAAGGGCCTTGTCCGGAGGTATGGAAACGGAGTAAGTGCCAGGTCCAGTATCCACTGCCTTTCCCCTCCAGATCTGTCTGGCTGTCTCCAGATTGGAACCGTCAAGAACAACGACTGTATATGTAACCGGCCGCAATGTACCACCATAGCTCCACTGAAAAGTGGGGGTCGTGGAGACATCTGCGGCTCCATTGGAAGGGGAACTTAGAGTTGGATTAGATTCGAAGATAAATATATTTCGTTGGAAAGTGACCGTATTCTGAGGTGAGGCACCGTCTTTTATTGTAAAGGTGAGGGTATGAGTACCGGAGGAAAGCCCCTCATTGATTGTGCTTTCATATTTATATTCATCCTTACCCGGGCTTTTGGTCAGGGTCCAATTTTTAGAACCTGTTGCAGCCGTCACTGTGAGGGGGTCGGTATGATCATCGCTTGCGCCGAGGTATAGATGAACGCGTGTTGTCCCATCAGTCCATCGAATGCCCCCGTTGTCTGTAAATCCCCATTGAATGACAGGATCGCTGTCCACTCCAGCCTCTGCCACAGTGAAAGACCATGTGTATGGAGAAGATAATCCATTTTCAGCCAGATCTTTCACCCCTGTGCCAATGGTTACAGTGTAGTTATGTCCATTCACTAAATTACTCTGAGGGCCGAAAGTTACCCAATCATGATCTGTCTCGAAGATATCGATAGGGACATTCGTGCTACCGGTATTATCATAAAGGGTGATGTTTGTGTTGGTAAGTGTGTTTTCATCCATCTCCTTTGAAAAGATAACATGAAATCGAGGCCAGATGCTTACCTTAGTATCACTATTTGCAGGGATGGTTTGTGTAACAGTGGGCGGTGTAGTTTCGGTTGTTTCTGTAGTAAAACTCCACTGATATGGATTCTTAAGCCAGTTCCCCCGAAGGTCCTTCACATTGGTGGTGATCGCTACGGTATAGGTCGAAAAGGCTGAAAATGGGGTATTCTTTTTAATCTTTACATCCCCATCTCTGAAATAATAAAATACTGAATAATCAGCCGGCCCACTGATGCCTGGACCAGTCAGTGTGATATTACCGGGAGTGGTGACACTTCCAGGATTCATGGCCTCACTGAACCTGATATGGATACTGCTTGGAACACCTGTCATCCCATTATAGGGATAGACAGCTTGAACCGAGGGTGGTGTCGTATCGGCAGTAGAGTGTTTGGTAATGAAGTAAAATTCAAAGCCCACACCCTCGCCTCCAGTGGAGTTTCCAAAAACATTCACCCTATAGTGGGTGGCCGGCTTCAGGGCATTGGTCGGTATAAATCGGAGTGTGTCATTTGGAAGTGAGGTGGTGCTCCATTGAATCGTCCCTAAGACCTTGTTGCCATATTCATCTTTGACCCCAACCCCAGTCACATTTGTATCCATCGGGGCGCTGAACCGAACAGTGATGATGGTGTTGGTGAGAATATTAATCGACCCGTCACCCGGAGTGGTTGAGACAATACCTGGCGGCTGAGCCCAAGAACCCGCGGTAAAAAAAGCGAGGTGAACCATTATCGTCAGGGCAATAATAGTAAGACTACTTCGTCTTTTTCTCTCTACTTCTTTCATGGCGTCCTCCCCCTTCCTCCTAAGCTATTGACTCATCTTATACCACATATGAGGTAAATGATAAAACTTTATTTTTGTTAATTTCGAAACCGACTTGCGACAATTATCTTTTTATAGCTTGAGGTAAGAAGTGAAGGTCTATCTTGTTGATTCCCATTTGAAATATAGCGTCTTGTAACAAAATTCAAAGGCCACTCTTTTAGGGAAAAGGAGTTTAAAAAGGGATTGCTTCTTCCACTAACTACTCTTCACTCCAAGATCATCCTGAAAGTCAATAATTACGGATGGAAATATGTATAAACAAAGGGCAGAGCGGATTAGATTACTGCTAACCGCTTATTTCGCCCAATGATATTTTGGTTTAAAGTTCTTATTGACAAATAATCCTGATTGGGTAATATTTCCAGAAATTGCTAAAGCCTTTGAGTTAACATGATGTCTGATTGATATTTGCCTACTGAATCGAGCGAAGGGAATAGGGCAATGAAAAACATTCTTGTGATTGGATCAGCGGGTCAGATCGGGTCTGAATTAACCATGGAACTGCGTAAAAGATATGGCAATACCCACATCGTCGCAGGAATTCATAAGACCATCCCCTCAAAGGAGTTGCTTGAGTCGGGCCCTGTAGAAATTGTTGACGTCACAGACGAAGAGCAGCTCTCTCCAGTCATCAAGAAACACAAGATTGATACGATTTACAACCTGGCCGCCATACTTTCGGTCGTTGGAGAGGCGAAACCCTTAGAAGCCTGGCATATTGGTATCAATGGTCTTTTGAATGTCTTGGAGGTTTCTCATCAATATCATTGCGCCGTTTTCACGCCAAGTTCAATTGGTGCTTTCGGAGCTTCAACTCCCTTGGATGATACTCCGCAGGATACGATCCAGAGACCTCAAACGATGTATGGGATTACAAAAGTTGCCGGTGAGCTGTTGAGTGACTATTATTTCAAACGATTCGGTGTCGATACTCGAAGTGTCCGCTATCCGGGAATTATCTCGAATGTCACACTTCCAGGTGGTGGGACAACAGATTACGCTGTCGAAATCTTTTATGCTGCAGTGAAAGAGAAAAAATATACCTGTCCCTTAAGCCCAAGAACATTTCTTGACATGATGTATATGCCCGATGCCCTTGAAGCGGCAATCCAATTGATGGAGGTAGATCCTTCAAAATTAAAACATCGTAACTCGTTTAACGTGGCGGCTATGAGTTTTTCTCCCGAAATGATCGCAGCAGAAATTACAAAGCATATTCCTGATTTTGTGATGAGTTACAATATAGATCCAATTAAGCAAGGTATTGCGGACTCATGGCCAAACAAAATGGATGATTCTTGTGCGAGAGAGGAGTGGAACTGGAACCCAAAATATGACTTGGCCATGATGACTGAAGATATGCTGGGGGTCATCAAGAAAAAACACAAGTTGGGATTAATTTAAGGAGGGTATTTTCATGTCCGGAAAGATTCCAGAAAAAATCACGAAAGAGCTTGACGATATTAGGAAAGCTGGCCTATACAAAGAGGAACGTATCATCCTGACCCCTCAATCATCTCATATAAGAGTGAGACAGGGGGAAGCGATTAACTTTTGTGCGAACAACTATTTGGGCTTAGCCAATGATGCAAGAGTGGTAAGGGCCGCCTACGAAGGCCTGGAAAAGTATGGATTTGGAATGGCCAGTGTTCGCTTTATCTGCGGGACTCTCGATATCCACAAAGAACTCGAATCGAAAATTGCAGAATATCTTGGAATGGAGGACGTGATTCTGTATTCTTCCTGTTTCGATGCCAACGGGGGACTTTTTGAAACACTTTTGGAGGAAGAAGACGCTATCATTTCCGATGCGCTGAATCATGCATCCATTATCGACGGGGTAAGACTCTGCAGGGCCAAAAGGTACCGATACAGAAATAATGATATGAATGACCTTGAGGTTCAGCTCCGGCAGGCCGATCAAGAGGGGGCGAGGACCAAATTGATTGCCACGGATGGTGTTTTCTCCATGGATGGGATTATCGCCAACCTTAAAGATATCTGTGATCTCGCCGGAAAGTATGGAGCATTAGTGATGGTGGACGATTCTCATGCGACAGGCTTTGTGGGAAAAACTGGAAGGGGTTCTCATGAATATAATGGAGTGTTTGGACGTGTAGATATCATCACCTCGACTTTCGGAAAGGCTATGGGGGGGGCTTCTGGAGGATTTACGGCTGCCCGAAAAGAAATCGTAGAGTTGTTGCGCCAACGGAGTCGGCCCTATTTATTCAGTAATACCCTTGCTCCGGTCATTGTATATACCACTTTGAAAGTACTGGAGATTCTTAGTGGGAGCACCGAATTGAGAGACCGCCTTGAAGAGAATTGTGTTTTTTTTCGGAAAGAAATCGAGAAAGCAGGGTTTACTACGGTTGGCGCCGGCCATTCAATTATCCCGATCATGCTTGGAGATGCTAAATTAGCTGCAGACATGGCATGGGACATGCTGGACGAGGGAGTTTATGTTATCGGTTTCAGCTACCCTGTTGTTCCCAAAGGGCAAGCGAGAATTCGAACTCAACTGAGTGCTGCTCACAGTACGGACGATATCAATAAAGCGATTCAGGCGTTCAAGAAAGTGGGCCGGAAGTACAATGTTATTAGCGCACAGTGATATGGCAAACCACTATTGAAAATGACCTGTTTGGATAGAAGACTTGTAAAACACAAGGTCATTCTTGTCCAAAATAGAATTTTCACCGCAGAGACGCCGAGGACGCAGAGAAGTGATTTTTTTATTTGGCGGTGAGAGGCCGCCAAATAAAAAGCTCTCTTTTGTGTCAGAACAAGCATTTTTTGCAGTCCCATAGTTATGGAACGCAACCTGGAATCTATTCCCAAAGGGTGAGAGTTTATGATCCAATCGCTGTCTCCCGATTGGATCATAAGAACATCCCCTCAGCGTTCTCTGCGCCTCCGCGGTGAACCTGGATTTGAAAGAAGCGCATAGAAATCCAAATAGCCAACGATATCAACCCAACTGTGCACAAACCCTATCTAATTTGGACAGCAATGACACAAGGTGGTGACCGTAATACTATAATAATGTTAGGCTGCCCAATATACCCTGCCTTAGCCACCCCGTAGCTATCACCAAACCATCATTTCTTTTTACTAAAACCAAATTTTTTTCACTCACATTTATGACCTGTCTCCCAGTACCAAATTTCAGTCCAAATTACAACTTATCACCCGGACCGATTTAATGGGGGCATGACACAATGAATTTCGGAAAGCGGCTCTGGAGGAGTATAATGCAAAGATTTATTAGTTTCTAACCAAAATGTAACATCTTGGACCTATATTTAAAATCACGATTTCAAGAGAGGTTAAGTAGGAATATCCTTATCCCCGATGTGTCCCCAATCAAAAAAGGAGTTTGTGAATAATTTCGGATCGGAGTCAGATTAAGGGAGCAGTTTTTAAGCAGTACGCATACAAGTCTTCACTCCAAACTAACCTTCAAAGTTGACGATACGGATAGAAAGCAAACATAAGGAAAACATCAGCGTTAAGAAACGATCATAAAAGCCAGTTCCTATTTAGGTGGTTCTCTTCATCTCAAGATTACTGCCCTGTCCCGCTCAATGCGATCTCCAGTGTCGGTGTATCAGGATCGTTCGAAGTTATCGTCAAAGTAGCTGTCTCTAATCCTGTAGATTCCGGCGTAAATAGGACTTTCAGACTGTAATTCTTTTTGGCCTTGATGGTGACACTGCTACTCCCCTGAATGCTAAAATGTGTCTCCTCTAACCCGGAAAGCGTTATCCAAAGATCTCCTGAACCATTGTTCGTAATCTTCAATGTCTTCGTTACTTTCTTCCCTACCTTTATACTCCCAAAGTCAAGGGTAGTTTGAGCGACTGAAATATCAGGTATCTTTTCCGAAAAGGGTGCAGCCCCAGTCAATGGGATGTCAATCGTTGGTGTATCTGGATCATTGGAGGTTATCTCCAAGGTAGAACTCTTTGACCCTGCTGACGTAGGTTTAAACACTACCTTAATGGTCAAGGTTTTGCCCGGCTTGATCGTCTTGCTCACACCGCCACCGCTCATAATTGTAAACATAGATACGTCCGTACCTGTAACCGATGTTGATATCAAGAGGTCAGCCTTACCATTGTTTTTAACTTTAAAGGAAGCTGTCTTGCTCTTTTTCATCTCCACATTTCCAAAGTCATAAGACAGTGGGGTAACCGAAATATCAGGAACATTTGTTGAAGTGGGCTTTGTGGTAAAACAGTTCCAACCACTTGAAGATTGATTGTCCGCAACGAGCCTATCTGGATCATCAAATACTTCAACCCGCCACTTGTAAGAGCGTTCTGGTTTCAACACCCCTGCTGGAACCGTAGCAAAGAGATCTGTGGATCTTAGAGATTGGTAAACACTATATCCTTCTTTCCAACCATTTATAGAGATTCTGTAGTAACGTGGACTTCCTTCCACTGCCGACCATGTAAAGGTGGGAGTAAGGGTGTCCAGATAGGCATTGTTTGCAGGCGACATACTACTTCGATCAACAATGGGAATTGCTATTGATGTCTGTTCTTTACTGAAACTATCTGACCCTCCAAATGTATCAGTAATATCATAATTATATGTCCCATCAGCAGGAAGACCTGCCTCCCAATAAACATAAACATTCCCAATTGAATGGTTCCACCATATCTCGCTTTCTTTGAAGGTGTGGTTAAAACCTCCAGGTCCAGTGACTGCAAGAGAGGTGATATGGGTTGGCAAAGGACCAAGTACCAATGCGAGGAGACCCTTTTGGGTACCCCCATAATAAGTATTATTGCTCCAGGTAAAACCTTGAATATCTAAGGTATAGGGATAGGTTCCCGTAGAGAAACCAATGGTGTTGGTCACCGATCTGTTTTGCTTGGAGCTGTCAAATACCTCCACGCGCCATTTATAAGGGGTATTGGGTAGGAGGTAACCCGAAGAAGGTATGGTAATCTGAGGGTCCTGTGTGTAAGGAGATGTATAAATATCAGACTCCTGACCGTTCCAGTCGAAGACCTGGATTCTGTAATAATAGTCACCAGATCCAACACTCCCCCAGCTAAAAGTAGGCATGGTTGTCCCAATGTAAGCATTATCCGATGGAGACATGGTCGAAGAATCAACCCTGGGAACAGAAGCGGATGTAAAGTTAACATTGGAAGTCGCTGTCCTCCCCATTAAGTCGGTCACAGTAAAGGTATAGGTCCCATTGGCTAATGGATTTGTTAAACTCCGCCAATAAAATAGTCCAGTAAATTCACTCTGGAGAATATCATCCTCTGTGAATATGTACTGGAAACCTCCAGGACCTGTCACCTTCAACTCTCGAATGTCGGCTGGACTGGGTCCGACCACCTTCGCCGCTACATTCCATTGCATTCCTGTTGTGCGATCATCACTTCGTACCAACACCCAAGAAAAACTTGGCAGTGGTGGAGGAGTTCCACCTGTCGTGAAAGACCAGATTTGCGAAATGGTATCTCCAGTTTCATCATCGTTTTGGCCACCGATCCCCCAGTAATAGGTGGTGTTCGGGGCAAGCGCTTTGTCTGGAGGTACAGAAACGGAGTGAGTACCAGGTCCAGTATCCACTACCTCTCCTTTCCATACCCGCCTGGCTTTCTCCAGATTGCGGTCATCAAGAACAACGACTTCATACATGACCGGTCTCAATGTGCCATTATAACTCCACTGAAAAGCAGGAGTAGTAGAGATACCTGTAGCTCCATTTGCGGGGGTACTCAGTGTTGGATTAGAGTCAAAGATAAATATATCTCGTTGGAAAGTGACCGTATTCTGGGGTGATGCACCATCTTTTACTGAAAACGTGAGGGTATGAGTACCGGAGGAGAACCCTTCATTACCTGTGCTTACATATTTGTATTCAAACTCCCCTTGGCCCTTGGTCAGGGTCCAATTTTTAGAAGATGTTGTGGCCGTTACAGTAAGAGGATCCGTATGATCATCGCTTGCACCGAGGTTCAGCTCAATGCGGGTTGTCCCGTCAGACCATCGAATGCCTGTCTGATCATCTTTCTGGAGTCCCCAATTAATGACAGGATCGCTGTCCACTCCAGCCTCTGCCACGGTGAAAGACCATGTGTACGGAGAAGAAAGCCCATTTCCAGCCAGATCCTTCACCCCTGTGCCAATGGTTACAGTGTAGTTATGTCCATTCAATAAATTACTCTGAGGACCAAAGGTAACATAACCACTGTCTCTATCGAAGATATCAATGGGGACATTCGTAGCAGCAGTATTATCATAAAGGGTGATGTTTGTGTTGGTAAGTATATTGTCCTCCATCTCCTCTGAAAAGATGACATGAAATTGAGGCCAGATGCTTACCTTAGTATCATTATTTGCAGGGATAGTCTGAGTAACAGTAGGAGGGGTTATATCGGCAGGACCAGTAGTAAAGCTCCACTGATACTGGTCCTTCAGCCAATTTCCACGAAGGTCCTTCACATTGGTAGTAATCGCTATGGTATAGGTTGAAAAGGGGGAAAAGGGGGAAAATAGGATATTCTTTTTAATCTCTGCCCATCCTCCGGGATCATAATCTATTGAATAATCACCTGGCCCACTGATGCCTGGACCAGTTAAAACAATGTTACCTGGCGTAGTGACGCTCGGACGGTTCATCTCTTCACTGAACTTGATATGGATACTACTCACAGTTGGAACCCCTGTCATCCCATTGTAGGGATAGACCATTTGAACTGTGGGCGGTGTCGTATCGGCAGTGGAATGTTTGGTGATGAATTTAAACTCAAAGCCAACACCCTCGCCTCCAGTGGAGTTTCCAAAACCCTCTACGCTATAGTGGGTGGCCGGTTTCAGGGCATTGGTTGGCATAAATCGGAGCGTGTCATTTGGAAGCGACGTGGTGCTCCATTGAACTGTCCCTGAGACATCATTCTCGTACTCATCCTCGACATCAATTTCGGTCGCATTTGTATCCATCGAGGCGCTAAACCGCACTGCTATGATAATGTTGGTGAGAACATTAATCGACTCGTCACCCGGAGTAGTTGAGACAATATCTGGAAGTACTGGAAGTAAAGGACGCGGTTCTCCAAATACCTCAATATCATCAAAGTGTACGTGAGCATTTGAATCTGAGATTGTTTCTAAAGCAATCGACCCTTGGAGCAGCGGGTTCTGGGTGTCGTTATAATCAATTCGGTTCACCCCATCCACAGCCACTTGGATACGGTTACCCTGGACGGTGATGGAAGCTGTGTGCCATGCATCTTTACTGATAGGGAAATTGGCGTCAGCCAAGTTTAAAAAGGTATCAGGCCAAAACTGTTTACTCAAGTACAAACCTCCCTCAATGAACCCAATGAAGTAACGCCCGCTGTCGCCAAGGCGGACGTTAAGGTGGACACCCTCATTGATAAGTTTAACCCGCAAGCTAAAGCGATAGTCGGTCCAATTGCTTCCAGTGTTGCCGTAGACGCGCGCCCAATTGTGACCAGAACCGCTAAGGATGTAGTTACTGCCCTCTTGCTCCACCTGCCAGCCTGGATCCAGTTGCCAGCCGTTGGCGTTCCCATCTTCAAAATTGTCCTGGAAAAGCGTCGTCCACCCTTCTTGCGCTTGGACCTTTTTAGGGGAGTATAACGAGATAGTTATTTCTAAAAGCAGAAAGGATAAAAGCAATATACCGGAGTATGCCAAAAGCGTCTTTGAAAGATGATGGTTCTTGTTATGCCTCAAACACCGTCTAATCATGAGAATACCTCCTTTTTTCCCTCTCCCCTTAAAGACTGTGTCATAATTGGGGAAAAGTTAAAGAATCTATGTCATGGAACAGACAGGCGAATGAAAAAGCTTTAGAGCGGAACCTTTGAGCGATCCGATTCATCCGTTTGTCTGTTCTATTCTCCCCTTCAACCCATTGCGACACAGTCTCGTAGAAGAGAGGGGAAGGGTGAGGCAAACTTCAGGATGATCATAAACAAAATAACTCTAAAGGTCAATCTTACCTTAAACAGGATACCTGTTGAAATTCAGCTGGAAATGATCTATTTTGATAACAATCTAATCCGACTTTTCTGCATCGTAGTGACCCATGAGGAAGATGTACTTTAAGAAACTGAGGCATTGGTTTGGGGATATCCTTGTGAATGTCTTCCTCACATTCCTTATCCTGATATTTCGGGTCTTACCTCCCAAAGCCCTTGACTTTATTTCAAAGATCGCAGGATCCATCATGTTCTACCTCTATAAGAAGTATAGGAAAAGGGTGATCGGTAATCTCTTGATCGCCTTTGAGAGGGAAAAAGATCTCCATGAGATTAAAAAACTTGCTCAAGAGGTTTTCTTCCACTTCACCCTCACCCCCTTGGAAGCCGTCTATATAGTTGCTAACCCTTTAGAACGATTTCTCCTGAAAATGAATATAAAAGGGAGAGAATGTCTGGACGCGGCCTTGGCAAAGGGAAATGGGGTTATTGCCCTGGGGGCCCATTTGGGGTCCTTTCCCCTATTGGGAGTGAGACTGGCTGCAGAGGGCTATCCATTAAATACAATTATCAATGAGGCCAATTTCCCAAAGTTAATGAAGAGGATTGATACCTATGCGAGAAAAATGGGCCAGAAATTATTCTTTCCCAAACCCGCTGCAACTTCTGTTAAGAAATCGCTGAACTGTCTCCGACGAAACGAGATCCTTTATCTCGTCGCCGACGAGCAACAAAGGCGGGGAGGTTTTCCTGTCTCATTCTTCGGCCAGAAGGCCTTCACTGCCCCTGGACCGGCTATCTTCTCTCTCAAGACGGGTGCTCCGATCTTGCCCATGTTCGTTCTGAGAGGAAATGGGATTGAAAGGACATTGGTCATCGGGAATCCGATCGAAATAGAACGAACATTCAATGAGAAGAAGGATGTTGAGATGTTGACTGCAAAATTTACGGAGGCCATCGAAGAGGCGGTGAGACGATATCCTAGCCAATGGGCATGGCTCAATCGGCGCTGGAAATTGCCCGCGCAAGAAAGACATCCTGTTAGCTAAAATTTAAAACTGGACACCTTCTAATATCCTCTCCCCGTTGGGGAGAGGACAAAGGTGAGGGGGATTTCATGGATTCCACCCTCACCCCAACCCTCTCCCGCCAGCGGGAGAGGGGGACCTATTAATTTTGATCATCTGATCCTCATATCGGGGTTAATCAGTCGGCAATGCTTGTTACAAGGGGATTAGGTGTCCACTTTTAAATTTTAAATGACACGCAGGAAAGACATCCTTGACAGGAATGTAAAGGGGGTATAATATTTCGGTGCTATGGAAAATATCATTCTGAAACGATTTAAGGAAAGTGCTGAAGTGAAAACACGTTTTCTAAAAGAAAACCTCCCCAAGCTCATCGACGGGATCAGATTAATCTCTCATGCCTTTGAAGCGGGAAACAAACTCTTCTTTTTTGGAAACGGAGGAAGCGCTGCCGACGCCCAACACCTCGCTGCGGAATTCGTTAACCGATATATCATGGATCGTCCCCCCCTCCCTGCCATTGCCCTCACCACCGATACTTCTATTCTTACCAGTGTTTCCAACGACATTGCCTTTAACGAAATCTTCACCAAACAACTCAGGGCCCTCGGTAAGGAAGGGGATGTTGCGATCGGCATCAGCACCAGCGGGAACTCCTCCAATGTAATCAAAGCCTTTGAAGTGGCGAAAGAGATGGGAATGAAAACAGTGGCTCTCACTGGAAACGATGGGGGTATGCTTTCAAAGATTGCTGATATTTCCCTTACTGTCCCCTCGACCAGTACACCTCGCATTCAAGAGGTCCATATTCTCATCGGACACATCCTCTGCGAAATGGTGGAGCACTACCTCTTTTTGAAGAGTCCTGCCATGAATAGCGGGGATTCTTCCACGATAAGGTAGATGATCATTCGGAGACCTCGCCTCGACCCACTCGCAAAGGGCCGAGATCGGGGCGAACACTCCGTTCAAGATAAACTGATGAGAGGCAAGGTGTGAAAAGTACGATAAAACCTCTTGATCTGCGTCGGGTTACAATGACCTCTTTGAAGCAAAAGAAACATAAGGTGGTAAAAAACCTCTTCGCTAAAACTTGGAAGAGAGGAGGATCTCTCAACGACTTTTTAAACTCCTTGCCGGAGATCCTGGCAGGAAAGGAGTTAAAGGAGGTAGTGGAACGGATCGCAGAGGCGGTCCGGGGAAGAAGGATGGTTCTTCTGGGAATGGGCGCACATCCCATCAAGGTTGGGCTCAACCCTGTCCTTATCGATTGGATGGAACAAGGAGTGTTGAAGGGTATTGGTATGAATGGCGCGGGCCTAATCCACGATGTCGAATTGGCAATGGTCGGCCACACCTCTGAAGAGGTAGATGAGGAACTCTCCAAAGGCACCTTTGGAATGGTGAGAGAGACCCATGAGACCATTAACCGTGCCATTCAGAAAGGCGTGAAAGAAGGATTGGGAATTGGCCAATCCTTAGGCCGGAAAATCCTTAAAGGAAATTTTCCTTTTAAACACCTCTCCTTGCTCGCTGCCGGCCAGAGATTAGGAATCCCCATTACTGTCCATGTGGCGATTGGGACGGACATCACCCATATGGGGCCGTCGGCAGATGGGGCAGCCATCGGAAAAGGTAGCCTCAAAGATTTCCATACCTTTGTCTCCCTCGTATCGAAATTGGAGAAAGGGGTTTTCATCAACCTCGGCTCAGCCGTGATCCTCCCAGAAGTCTTCTTAAAGGCCTTGAACCTTGCCAGAAATCTTGGCTATCCCGTGGTACACCTCACTACGGTGAATATGGATTTCATTCACCATTACCGCCCTCACCTCAATGTGGTCAAGAGACCCACTCTAACGGGCGGGAAAGGCTATCATCTGATCGGCCATCATGAAGTGATGTTTCCGCTTCTGGCCGCGGCCGTTCTTGAAAAACTCACCCCTCACCCCATCCCTCTCCCCCACGGGGAGAGGGGGAGGGTGAGGGGAGAATAGGAAAGGGGTTTTTCACGTATGCTGGAATGTCATTTAGAAAAGAACAAGGCCCGATGTACTTGTAATTTTGAGCCTTGCGATCGAAAAGGAAGATGCTGTGAATGCATCGCCTATCACTGGAGGATGAAGCAACTCCCGGGCTGTTTCTTCTCGCCCGAGGGAGAGCGATCCTACGACCGTTCGATCCGTCGCTTCATCGCTGAAAACAGGTGAAGAAATGGAAATCAAATTTGACCGATTTCATCTACAATCTGATCTTCGTTCCCCGCTCAAGGGATTTGAGACGATCTCTGTCCCTACAGAGGTCAGGATCGACCCTCTTACAAAACGGAGAAGTCGGATCATCACCTGGGGTCTCTCCTCTCAAGGCAAATTTGACTTCACGCAGATGACAGAGGAGTCAAAGGGGTGTTTTTTCTGTCCGAAAAATGTATTTCTTAAAACACCTCAGTTTATCAATGAGATTGCCCCCGAAGGAAGGATCTGCGTCGGAAAGGCCGTGGGTTTTCCTAACCTCAATCCGGTGGGAACCTATGGCAGCGTCGCCGTCCTCTGCCATGAACATTTTCTCAATCTCAACCAATTCACCCCAGAAATTTACGAAGAGGGACTTTCGGTCTCCATCGAAATCATTCGAAGAACGATGGCATTCGACCCAGATACCCGTTATTGGCACATCAGTCAAAATTTTCTCCTCCCCGGAGGAAGCACCATCCTTCATCCTCATCTTCAGGTCATAGGGGATCCCATCCCAACAAATGAGATGGAATGGTTATTGGACGCAAGTTCTTCCTATCAACAGAGGAACGGAACCCTTTACTGGAACGATCTCATCCAAATTGAACAGGGAATTGGACAACGCTATATTAAAAAAATCGGAGCCGTCCATTGGTTCGTCTCCTTTGCTCCGATGGGGTTCAATGAAGTATGCGGGATTGTGGAAGGCCGCGGGTCAATGACAGACCTTAGTAAAGAGGAGATTGCTTCTTTGGCTAAAGGGATTGTCTCTACCCTGAAATACTATCATGACAAAAACCTCAACAGTTTCAATTTCACCATCTATTCCATTTCCGGTGAGGCTTCTTATCAACTTCTCACCCGAATTATCTCCAGAACTCCCATCCAGCCTTATTATCTTAATGACTGGACATCCTTCGAGGTCCTTCAATCTGAACTGACCTCCAATGTTGTTCCTGAGGAACTCTGTCGTGAAATCCGACCCTACTTCGATTAAGAGGGTTGCCTCCGTCGACATCGGGACCAACACGATCCTTCTTCTCATCGCAGAGGTCAATGAGAGAAAATTGAAGTCTCTCTTTGAGAAAGAGACCATTGTCCGATTAGGGGAAGGCCTCCAAAAAACCGGGGGGCTTTCCTCAGAAGCAATGGAGAGAGGACTTCAAACATTGGCCAAATACTTGGAACAATGCCAGGCCATGAAGGCCCAAAAAATCTTTGCCATCGGGACGAGCGCGCTCAGAGAAGCGAATAATTCCAAGGTTTTCCTAAAAATGGTTAAAGAAAAACTCGATCTCTCTATTGAGATCATTTCCGGAGGAAAAGAGGCTTATCTCTCTTTTTTAGCGGTAGCGAGAGATCTAAAAGAGATGGAAAAACCGATCCTTGTAGTCGATGTGGGTGGAGGTAGCACGGAGTTCATCCTGGGTAAAGGCGGTCGGATCACCCAATGGGTCAGCCTTCCTCTCGGTTCGGTCCGTTTTACAGAACAGTTTCTCCTCTCGGATCCTGTCCAGGAAGGGGAATGGGGAAAGATGGAGAAGGAAATTCGAAAATTATTTATAAACATCCCTCGTCCCCGGGAACCATTGTCAATGGTGGCAGTAGGAGGAACGGCCACGACATTGGCCTCTGTGGAACAAGGGCTGGAAGAATTCATTACTGAAAAGATCCACCATTTCGTTTTGAAAAAGGAAGCGTTAAGAAACCAGTTGCTTCTCTACCGATCCAGAACAATCGATGAAAGAAGAAAAATACCCGGTCTCCCGCCACCCAGGGCAGATGTTATCTTGGCCGGTGGGGCGATCCTTTATATGGCGATGGATGAACTCAATTGTTCCTCTGTTTTGATCAGCTGCCACGGAGTGAGATATGGCCTGCTTTATAAGAAAATTTCAGAATTCGGATTGCGGATTTCGGATTGAAAAATCCAAGACCCGAAATCAAAAACCCTATCATCCCTTAGAAACCAATTTCTTTAAGACTAAAATTACCATGACTATGAACCTCCCCTGTCCTGTGTTCTTGGGGCCAATAGGGACTTCCCCTTTACAAAAAATCAGATCACCTTTCTTAAATGGCTTTTCCTCTTTACCGATGGCAAGTATTCCCTCTCCCTCAACTCCATACAGGATCACTTCCAGAGCACCAGGATGAGGGTGAAGGGGCATGACCTGACCCGGCTCGAAGCAGATGAGCACTGCCGCACCCGCATCCCCGATATGGAGTTGTTTGGGAACGAAATTTTCTTTAGAAAACTCGGCTTTCTCAAAAAGATGAATAGGCTCCATAATAACTCCTGTTTTAGGATCACTTCGCTTAAGGATCGCTCCGCTTGAGGAGCACTTTGTTTGAGGTTTGAGGCATAAAGCATCTGCCTCCAACCCCTTGCCTTAAGTTCTCCGAAGGAGGACGCTCCTCAAGCCCTTTCAGAGGGCACTCGTCTATCATCCTTCTAAGGCATTCAGTTCTTTGACGATCACTTCCGGATCGATGTTGTGCATCAACGCTCCGAAAGAGATGGATTCCATATTCATCCCGGGACAGGTGAAGCAACCTTGACCAAAATATTTCTGTATGACCTTGATCGCCCCGGGGTTAGCCTTCAAGACATCCCCAATGACCATATCCTTATTGAATTTTTTCTCAGCCATAGTTAAAACCTCCGGTTTCAGTTTTGAGTTCGGAGTTCAGAGTTCGGAGCAAAAACCCTAACTAAAACTCAAGAGTAAATACTCCGAACACCGAACTCATTACTCCGAACTATGTTTTGGTTTGTAGAGCCATGCTCTTCCACATATTAATGATAAAAAGAAAAATGGAAACGGCTTGACCGATTCCGAAAAGAATCACCAAATTGTGCCAGAATCTACCCTGAGATGCTTCCATAATCCACGAAAGCGAGAGACCGACCAACGTTATATTCGCAAGCCATACCTGAATATTACCCAACTGCTGACTGTAAACAGGTCTTCCCATGAAGCGGGGAAGGATATGATATCCCACACCGTAGATCATCATGGCCATAAACCCCAATAGATTAATATGGGTATGAACTTTCGTGACAGTGAATCGAATGTCCGGCCATAAAACCATCAACACACCGAGAATCACTCCAATTGCGAGATAGACCAGACTCGCCTTGACGAAAGCTTTTGCATACTTATCCACTTTTCCCCCTCCAAGCTTTGTTGACGTTTTAATTAAGTATATCTTGTTCTAAACCTGCGAACTCTAAACTCCGAACTCACAACTTCCTTGTTTCTTAGCCCCCATGGATGAGCATAGGAAGACATCTTGTGCATACCCAGAGATCCTCTCCCCCTTTCCGACATGGGATCAAAACTCCTTGGTGCTCTGTTTTGTGACAGAGGAAACAGGCAATCTCTTTTTTCTCAGCCATTCTTTTATCTCCTTCCTAATTCAAATTTAACACCTTTGTAAAAAGGGTGCCTTGACTTAGATCAAATCCCCCCTCAGAAAGCAGTAAGCAGAATGCAGAACGCAGTAAACCCCCAAATTTCCTTGGCTTCTATCTTCTGGGTTCTGCATTCTCCCTTCTGCCTTCTGCCTTTTAAATTTCACCTGAGATAATGATAAAGCATATCCAACCGGCCATGGTTCACCAGATACATTCCAGAAAACTTCATGACCTCCCTGATCTTTGCTTTATATTCACCATGGTAACATTGGGTATCACATTTCTTACACATGGGTTTGGGGTCATGGGGGCATTTTACTCTCATGGCCAGACCGTAAGTGAGGAGCCTCGTGCAATCCGGACAGAGAGAGATTTCCTTTTTTTCAATTTCCCTGATGTCAAATCGTTTGAAAGAAAAAGGAGTTTTTGCTCCGTTATGATGCTCCCGGCAGAAGATCCCGACAAACTTTATCAGGGTACGAACATCGTCCTTCTCTTTGTCCGAGATTTCCATCTGCTTCACCATCCCCACACTCTTCCCGCTCCTTGTTCCAAAGAGATAATCTATCGTTCCACCATTCCAATATTCCAATATTCCAGAAAATAATTCCTTGACCTAAGTCAACCCTTTTCATCTTTTCTTTTTTTCAGGGATGAGTTAATTAATGATAAGATTAATTCTTAACAAAGGAAGGATAGTTCATGGATTTCTTTTTTGAACCAAAGGGAGTGGCTGTGGTCGGTGCCACTCCAGAACCCAATACGGGTGGCCATTATTTAATAGCTAATGTAGCCCTCAGCTATAAAGATCCCGTCTATCCCGTCAACCCCAAGTATAGCGAGATCCTGGGCCTCAAGTGTTATCCCAGAGTTTCGGATATCAAAGGTCCTTTGGATCTCGCATTAGTCTTTGTTCCTGCCCATGCCGTCCCTCAAGTTTTGGAAGACTGCGTCGCAAGGGGCGTTCGGGGAGCCATTCTGGAATCGAGCGGGTTTGCAGAGGTAGGACCGGAGGGCAAAATCTTACAGGATCAGTGTCTGGCAATCGCCCGTAAAGGTGGGATGCGGCTATGAGGACCTAATTGTATGGGGTTGATCGATATTTCCAAACGGTATGTCTTTCCCTTTATTATCCCTGAAGCCTGGCAAGGATCGATCAATCCGGGTGGAGTTTCCCTCATCGTTCAGAGTGGTCTGTTATCCGCAGGCTTCATCACTACTCTGATGAGCAACAAAACCCTGGGACTGGCAAAGGTATGTTCCATCGGGAACAAAAGTGATGTGGAGGAAACCGAGCTTTTGGAATACTTCCTGAAAGACCCGGCCACCCAGGTGATCTGTCTCTACTTGGAATCTTTCATCAAGGGACGGCGTTTTTTTGAACTTTCCGCATCGTCTGACAAACCCATTGTCGTGCTCAAGGGTGGCAAGACCCCTCTGGGTGCTGAGGCTTCAGCCAGCCACACAGCTTCCTTGGCCGGTAATGATGATCTGATCAAGGGGGCCCTGTGGCAGGCAGGTGTCCATCAAGCAGATGACTTTTTTGAAATGGTGGATATTGCCCGCACCCTCGAGAAGGATTTCCGTTTACAACAGCCACGTGAAGAAAAAACCAGGATTGCGATCTTCAGTTACAGCGGTGCCGCAGGTATTGTCACTACGAATCATATGGTTGCCAATGGCTTGACCCTGGCCCGGCTGTCCTCCAAAACCCTCCAACGGTTGGAGGAGTTATCTCCTGCCTGGATGCCTATTAAAAACCCGGTGGATTATTGGCCTGCAATGGAAAAGAATGGGCCAGCTTTAGCCTACAAACACGCTATCGAGGTTCTCCATGAAGCCCCAGAAGTGGATGGCATTATCGTCCATCTCTTCGCTGGATTTGGAACCTGGTCTCTGGATATGAAGGAGATCATGTCTGGTATCCAGAAACCTCGAAAACCCATCCTATTCTGGTTGATAGGCCCGGAGAAAGGTCGGGAGGTCACTCGAATAACTTTGGAAAAAGAGGGTTGGCCAACTTTTTATGAGATCCATCGGACGGTCAGGGTGATGGCCAGCCTCTTCGAGAAGTCCAGGCAAGAGGGAAAAAGTCGAGAGGTCGCACCTTATCAATTTCCAATGACCCACTCATTAAACGAACTGAGCCGTCAGGTGGATGAACGGGAAGTTAGAATATTAGACGAATATGAAGCCAAGAAATGGTTCAAAACCTTAGGTCTAAAGGTGGTCAATGAAATCATAATAAGAGACCTTGACGAAGCCATCAGAGCCGCTGAAGAAATCGGTTATCCAGTCGTCCTAAAGGGAAGAGTCGAAGGACAAGTTCACAAAACCGAGGCCGGCCTGGTTAAACTGAATCTATGGAATGCTGATCATATCAGAAGAGCGTATCAAGAGATGGTCGGTCTCGAAGCTAAACCCCAATCCTTCCTCATGCAGCCCATGCTCAACGGTAATCTTGAACTGATCGCAGGAATCATCCGAGACCCTCAGTTCGGACTCGCTGCCATGCTCGGACTGGGCGGAGTTTGGACCGAGGTTTACAGGGATGTTGTTTTTCGACTGGTTCCTCTAACTCAAAAAGACGTATTTGAAATGGTGGCGGATTTGAAAGGACAGGCTCTGATTAAAGGATTTCGAGGTTCAAAACCGGTGGATATGGAAAGCCTCGCCGATTGGCTGATCAAACTGGGATGGATTGCCCTCGCCTATGAAAAGATTCAGGAGATCGATGTCAACCCGCTCTTGATTATTGACGGAGAGCCGGTGGCAGTGGACGCCGCGATTATTTTTCGGTAATCTAAAACAATAATTCCACAACCTTTTTTATCGCCAAATTTCATTTCCAGCATCTGGAAATTCCACTTGCTAATCCTCAGGCACGGTTTAACAAAAGACCTAATGATTTACGATTGAAAGTGATTAATCTGACAGTACCAAGGGAGATGACGATTTCGTAGAGAGGTATCAATTGAAGTGGCGGTGATACATGTTTCACCAATAATCGCTTTGATTTTGATGCTCAAAGACCCCTTGAAGGATCTGCTCGCTCTTTTATGATTGGAAGATCAAACCTTATCTGGAATTCTTCACAGAGGTCTTTTGTTCAAAACCCTCCTTGTTGTCGAGATTGGAACATTATCAATACATCATTTTCCCGCGAGACTTTTGGAACTTTTTCCTTCCTGGGTTAATACTTTCCTTAGGAGAGAAATAGGTCTTATTCGGTATTAATTTTGACTTTTCCTTATAAAGACTTTCTAATTTTTCTTCCTGCTGTTCTGTGAGCATATTTTTTTGATTGAAACCCTGCTCAACCGATTTGACAAAATTGGTCTTCGCTTGCAGTTAATTTATAATGGTTTAATCCTGACATAATCCATTTAAGCCTTTCCTTTTCCATCATTAGCCTCCTTTCACTCAGTCTCCATGTCTTTGTGAGGCCAAAACCGATACCCCACTTTTCTTCGCACTTCTTTCATGATGCCTGTGACAGCAAGCGTAGATAGTTATTTAGTTAATCAAAACAACTGACCATTTATGTTTTCATATTACCATTTCTCCCTGAAGCCACGGCTGGTTCTGGCTTCTTTCACCAGCAGATCTTTTCCCATGAAATTTCTTTGATTCAGCATGGAGACCGCCCTCCGGGCTTCCCATTGGGTAGACATCTCCACGAAAGCAAACCCCGTCGGTTGGCCAGTTTGCCTGTCCTTTACAATGTTAACAGACATAACATCTCCAGCATTGGAGAAAAAGGCTTTGAGTTCGGGTTCGCCGGTCTTGAAGGGAAGGTTAGCCACATATATTTTCTTATTTACTTTAACTTTCCTATTCATTTTTCTCCCCGTTTTAATAATATCTCTATTTTTTGAAGCACTCCATGCACAATAATTTCTTGTTATCTGGTGGGGGAACTGGGACGACAAATTCCTTTCCGCAACCCGAGCAGGCAATTCTATAAGATTTAGGGCGGCTTGGATGTCTGGGCCTTGGACCATGGATCCTCCCATGCCTTCTCCTTTGTACCATCTTAACCTCTTTTCACTGCCCAGTTCAGAGATTGGGAAACAACTGGATCAATAACGGCTTCTACCACCGTAACCCGGTCCCCCTCGATGACCACCCTGTCCACCGGGACTTCCCCGGTCGGTACGAGGGCGTGCCTCATTCACATTCATCGGTTGACCGAGGAGGTCTTTTCCATTCAGGTTCTCGATCGCCGCTTGGGCCTCAGCCTGGCCGGGCATTTCAACAAAACCAAAACCTCGAGGTTGGCCGCTATACTTGTCTTTGATAATTCTTGCTGAAGTTACCTGGCCGAAGGATTCAAAAGCCTGTCGAAGATTTTCCTCTGATACATCAGATGATAGATTTCCAACATAAATATTCATGGTTGTTCTCCTTTTTAGTTTTCGATGAAACTCCTTAGTTTATCGGCCCTGCTTGAATGTTTCAACTTCCTTAAGGCCTTCTCCTCAATCTGTCGGATCCGCTCCCGGGTAAGATCAAAGTCCTGTCCGACCTCTTCAAGGGTATGGTCGTGTTTCTCTCCGATCCCGAACCGCATCCTCAGAATCTTCTCCTCCTTTTTATTCAGAGTGGAGAGGACTTTTTGAATCTGCGTTGCCATATTGGACCTTGTCGCTGCCTCCTGAGGGGAGATCACCTCTTTATCCTCAATAAAATCCCCCAAGCGGCTATCTTCCTCCTCACCGATAGGGGTTTCAAGCGAAATGGGCTTTTTGGTGATCTTCAAAACCTTCTGCACCTTTTCCAGAGACATCCCCATTTTTTCGGCGATTTCCTCCAGGGTGGGTTCTCTTCCAATCTGCTGAACCAGGGTTCGAGAGGTTCGGTTCAGTTTATTGATGATCTCGATCATATGGACAGGGATGCGAATGGTCCGGGCTTGATCGGCAATGGCTCGTGTCATGGCCTGCCGGATCCACCATGTCGCATAGGTACCGAACTTATAGCCCCGCTGGTATTCAAACTTGTCCACTGCCTTCATTAATCCAATATTTCCCTCCTGAATCAAATCCAGAAACTGAAGTCCACGATTCAAGTATCTTCTGGCAATGGAGATGACCAGCCTAAGGTTGGCTTTCACCATTTTACTCTTGGCCTCGTTAGTCTCGGCCTCCCCTTTCTCAATCGCCTTCACTGCCTCTTTGATCTGATCCGAAGAAAGGCCACATTCCACCTCCATTCTGCCTACCTTCCTTTTGACATTCCGGGCGATCCTGTCCATCTCCTTCCAGTCCTTTAGCTTGATTTCCACCTCAGCCATGGAAAAAGGGCTTCCCTTGGGCACTTTCTTCTTGATCATCTTTAAGGACTTTCTGGCCTCCTGGACTGAGATCCCTAAATCCTCCTCATATTTTCCCACCTCCCTTATAGCTTTCTCCATCTGGATGCCCCACTGTTTCAACTTCTGTACGATTCTGTTGATCTGTTTTTCCCTCAAATTGATCCGCTTAAAGATATTGAATATCTTGGTTTGTTTCTTCCAAATCTGCTCCCGAATCTTCTTTTTAGTAGATTCCTTTTTCCTACACCCGAACTTCCTCTGAAGCCTTCGAATGCGCTCTTCTCCCTTCTGGATCCTATTGATTAAGTTGAGAACTTTCTTCTTCTGGATCTGTTCCTTCTCAACATCGGTCTCTTCATCGTCTATCTCATTGGTCACCTCTTCGATCTCTATCTTTCCAGCGCGGAGGGCGCCTCCGAGGTTAATGATCTCCCTAATAGCGATAGGGCAATGAAGCACCACGGTCACTACATCCCGCTTTCCGCTCTCGATCCTCTTAGCAATCTCCACTTCCCCTCCCCGGGTCAGTAAGGAAAATGGTCCCATCTCCTTCAAGTAAATACTAACCGGATCCGCCGCCTTGCCAAAGGGCTCCAACTTGTATTCAACGACCTCCTCCTCTTCGCTCACCAGAACATTCTCACTCTCCACTTTCAGTCCCGGGAACTCGCTGGCCACATCGAAGTCCAACTCATCGGACAGGATCAAAGCATCTTCGTCCCGCCCTTGGCGGGACTCAGACCTGTGGGATCTTTTTGGAACCCGTTCTTTCAAGCTTTTTTCCTTGTTTCTATTTCTTTTATTTCTTTCCACTTAAGTTTTTCCCATGAAACCCTGTAAAGAAGTCCATATTATTAAGGTAATACCCCGAAGTAGGGACATCCCTGCCTGTGGCGGGCAAGTGCATAGCATAGCTGTCCCAATCCAGGGAGGATGAAATCTTCCGGGTCGTCTATGGTATTTTATTCTCCTCATTAAGATGCGATTCATTGTTTTTATACAGGCTACCATCTTTTAAAGACTGAAACGGGAGATGGGCTTGATCTGAAGATAAGACGGTTCTCCCTTTTAAAACTTCATCACCGGGCCGAACCTTCTAGTGTACTGTCTCAGAAAAGACTTTACACTGAACGTCATTCCGGACTTGATCCGGAATCCAGTCTTTTCAGCTGGATTCCCGTTTTCACGGGAATGACAACCCTTATTATCATTGTAAAGAAGTTTTAGAGACACTACACTAGGAATTCCACTTTTCGTTGTTATCAGCCCAATCAAGCGAAATCAGAGTTTCTTCACTACGCTCTTGTTTCTTATAAAAATATTCAAAGGGTAGCATCCCATCTGATGCAACATCGGGGTTAACCTTCCCCTGGGAAGAGTTTGGATGCCCCTATTGATGTAGAAAGCAAGGTGAATGCCTTAGAAACTGGGATAACCTCCCCAAAGAGATTCTTTAAAATATGGCTCAGGTTACTCCTTCTCCTTCTTTTGGAAGAATGCTCCGAGTAAGTCTACGGGGATTGGAACGATCACCGTTGAGTTATTCTCGGCCGAAACCTTCGTCAACGTCTGAAGGAACCGGAGATGGATGGCTGCAGGGTACATACTGATAATATTTGCTGCCTCAGCCAGCTTCTCTGCTGCCTGGGCCTCTCCCTCTGCATGAATGATCTTGGCCCGTCTCTCCCTCTCTGCCTCGGCCTGACGGGCAATGGCCCGCTGCATGTCTGTATCAAGGTCTACCTGTTTTATCTCCACCAAGGATACCTTGA
>Ga0315279_10002353_pt1 | contig 28621 bp, 26 predicted proteins | sample YL17G06_20_MG_FD_203694 | JGI IMG/M metagenome (GOLD analysis project Ga0315279, IMG submission 203694) | Sediment microbial communities from Yellowstone Lake, YNP, Wyoming, USA - YL17G06_20 | ecosystem: Environmental > Aquatic > Freshwater > Lake > Sediment | place: USA: Wyoming | collected... | reverse complement strand
GCAATGTATCGGCGCGAGAGATCAGTCCGATCCTGATCCAACACAATCAGGTTGAAATAGTCCGAGTCGAAGGAAAAGACGTAAGCCAGCATCAGTAGCAGAAATGCGGGGACAATCGTCACGAGGATCAGCGTGCGCGCGTCGCGCGTGACATGGTAAAATTCTTTGCGCGTAATCGTAAGCAGCCTGCGAAGGGACATCCTCACCCGTCTACTTTATCTGGAGACCTTCCAGGAGTATCTGGATGGCATTCCGCGTTGTCTTGCCCCAGTCCGCGCCCTTTGGATCGAGCACGCCTTGTAGCACCAGGCCCACCGCCAGGGAGACCATCACCTGGGCGGCCACATCGGGGTCAACCGATTTCAGCGTGTGTTCCTCGATACCGGACTGTATGATCTCAGAAAAATAGTCTCGATAACGACGATAGGGTGCGATGATCACTTTCCGAATGGCGGGGTCGTGCTGGGCCTCTGTCCAGAACTCGAGAAACATGGGGAGTTGTCCGCCGGCAGTGTCAAAAACGCTCTGGGCCCTGCTCGCCATGCGAAGCAACCCTTCCGGAACACTGGTGGCTTCCGATCTTGCCTCCGCCAATTGCTTGCCAATTCCCTCCAGCCAGCGGTTGAACAGCTCGAGGAAAACCGCTTGCTTGCTGGGAAAATGATAATAGAAAGCGCCCTTGGTCACACTGGCGCGCCTGCATATTTCTGCTACGCCGGTAGCCTCGTATCCGTGCTGCGCGAAACATTCTAGCGCCGCCTCCAGAATGTTCGAGCGGGTCTCTTCTCCGCGCTGCTGCCCTGTCATGCGCACCTCCAAACCATACCAACCGGTCGGTATTATTATAGCACAAAAAGCCGCCGCACGTCAAGTGCGGTTAAGCCGCGTCATTTGCCTTTCAGCAGTCGCAATTCGCCACTCAAGATCAATCCAACCGGCTTCGCAGACTGGCGAGCGCCACTGCCCAACTGCCAATGCCAAGCACAGCGAGCGCCAGGACTTGGTTCAGCACCACCGGAAGGTCCGCGCCCTTGAGTATCACACTGCGGATGAGGATCAGATAGTGCTGCAGCGGAAAGACCTGCGCCACCGCGTTCAACACAACCGGCATGCGTTCCACCGGCACGATGTAGCCGGAAAACGAGACATCCACCAACGCAAGAACAAAGACCGTCAGCACAGCCTGCTGCTGCGTCCGTGACAGGGCTGAGATGGTCAAGCCCCAGCCGATTTCGGCAAAGATGAACAACAGCGAGAGACCCAGCAGCAACGGAAACGATCCCCGCATGGGCAGCCCAAAGCCCCAGACGATGATGGCCCACATCAAGATGAAATCCACGCTGGCGACAATCAATGCCGGGACGGCTTTGCCGATGATCAACTCTAAACGTCGCAAGGGCGTGACCAGCAGTTGCTCCAGTGTCCCCAATTCGCGCTCCCGCGTCAATCCCAGCGCGGCCACAATCAGCACGACCTGGTAGACGATAAAACCAAGTTGCGACGTGAGCGTAAACTGCCGCACGTTGAGCGTGGGGTTATAACGGACCTGGATGTGCAGCTCGAGGGTGGGCAAATTGCGAGCATCTGCCGCGGCGCGGCGCGCCATGAAGGCGTTGATTGCGCCGAAAGCCGCATTCAGCGCCGTCGAACCGGCGATGCTGTTCGTCCCGTCGGCAATCAGTTCCACCTGCGCTGTGCCGCTGGGCAGATCGGCTTCCAGACCGCGCGGGATGATGACGGCCAACTCGGCTTGATTACGCTCCAGCCAGGCATCCATCTGGTCGGGCGAATCCACGTAGGCGATCACGTCCAACTCGTCGGTATGATCAATTGCAGCGACGAGCTGCCGGCTGAATTCGCTATGATCCTGATCCACAATCACCGCCGGCATGTGTGAGATACCATGGCTCACAGCGCGCGCCAGGAGCACCAACTCCAACGTTGGGCCGATGAGGATGAGCGCCAGCATCAGCCAGTCGCGCGTGAGTTGGACGAGTTCTTTGGAAGCCAGATTGCGAATACGTTTGAACATAGCTTATCGCGGATCGCCTGTCGCGTGCTGCGTGTTGCATGTTCCGTGCTGCCTCAAAACACGCAATACGAAACACGCAACACGGTCACGCGATCCACTTGCGAAACAGCGCCAGACTCAGCAACAGTGCGCCGACCCCGATGCCTATCAGCGTCAGCGCCGGGGAAACCAGGCCGGCGACGCCCAACCCCTTGAGAAGCACACCCCGGCAGATGACGATGAAATGCGTGGCTGGCAACGCATACGAGGTCAGGCGATTCCCCAGTGAACTGGTGTCTATCGGCGAGACCAACCCGGCCAGGAACAGGCTGGGGACAAAGAACACCATGATCATGATGAGCATGGCCGCCTGCTGGCTCTTGACGACATTGGCGACGAGCATGCTCAACCCAAAGCTCGCCAGAAAGTAACACATCGCCAGCGCCAGGAAAGTCAGGAAGCTGCCTCGGAAAGGCACATGGAACCACAGCGTCGCCACCAGCACCACGGGCACTGTGCTGACGAGGCCAAAGCCGATGTACGTGAGCGTCTTGCCAAACAGATACTCCAGCCCGCGCAACGGCGTAGCCGCCAGTCCCTCGAACGACCCCAACTCTTTTTCACGCGTCAGCGCCGTCGAAAGCGCCAACGCCGGCATGGACAGCACCACGGCGATCAGGCCTGGCACCATACTATTCAGCGACCTGAGCGGCGGGTTGTACCAAGCACGGCTGCGCACATCCAACTGGCCCGGCGCGCGCCCCACAACCTGCGGAAGCAGCTTCATAGCATAGGCCGTTGAGCGGGCGTTGAGTTGGGCGATAGTCTGACCGGTAGCAATCGCATCGGTACCATCCAGAACAGCCTGCACAGGCGCGGGACGATGGGCCTGCAGCGCAGCCTCCGTGCCGGGTGGGATGACGAGCGCCAAATGCGCGCGTCCGGTTTGCAGCCAGGCGTCAATCTCTTCGTAACGCTCCACATAGGCCACGACCTGGAAGGAGCCGTCGCTGGTCAGATCGGCGATGTACTGGCGCGAAAGGCTAGTCCTATCCTGATCCAGCACGAGCAACTTGAAATGATCTGCGTCGAAGGAAAAGACGTAAGCCAGAGTGAGCAACAGAAAGGCCGGGGCAATCGTCACGAGGGAGAGCGTGCGCACGTCACGCGTGATGTGATGGAATTCTTTGCGGGCAATCGCAAAAAGCCTATGCAGAGACATGCCGTCATACCTGCTTTCTTTCCAGACCTTCCAGGAACATCTGAATTCCCTGATGCGCCACCCGTCCCCCAGTCCGCTCCCGTGGGGTCAAACATCACTTGCGGGGCTGGGCCGCACATTGAAGGCAGGCCCGGAGGGCCTTGTACCTCGTAGCCGGAGCGTTTCACGCTCCAGCGGGCCCGCAATAAACGTGACGCTGCAAAAACGTGACGTACACCCCGTCAGGCGCGATTACGCCTCTGTGAGACTGGACAAGATACTCATCGAACGGCGCGGAGGTCTGGTCTCGATGCGCTGTGTAGATTCTGCGGCGACCAGCGCCGGTTCTTCAAGCTTGAACTGCATCCGGTACAGCCGCGCATACAAACCATCAAGGGCCATCAACTCGGCATGTGTGCCCGGCTCGATCAACTCGCCTTCTTCGAGCACTGCAATCCGGTCCGCGTTTTGAATGGTGGACAGGCGGTGCGCGAAAGCGAGGATGGAGGGTTCGGCGCATGGGATACGTTATTTCAGTGCGCGCCGCCGGGCCGGTGAATGAGGCGCGGGTTTTCTTGCAGCGTGCCGTCGAGGTAAGCCTGGATGACGGCGGAGACGTCACGTGGGTCGGTGGGAACGACTTGCAGTCCATGCGCCAGCGCCGCTTCATGCGCGGGTGTCCCCATCCCGCCGACGACGAGCACCTGGCAGTCGGCGATGCACGTGAACATGTCGGCGTGATCGTGGCCGTACTCTTGATGGTTGCCGTGATACGCCTTGGCGCGCATTTCCCGCGCCAGCACCTTGCCCTCTGACACTTCCACGACGATATAGTACGGCGCTTTGCCAAAGTGCGCGCTGACCATCTTGCCGTCTTCTGTCGCAAATGCGATCTTCATTTCACTCTCCTTGAAAAAGTCCAAACGTGCTGCCATCGTTGCAAGCTGCGTGGGCCGGCTCTCAGTTTATCACGACTCGCACCGCCATACAACCGTCAGGTACCAGAAAACAAAACACCCCCGACGCCGGGAGTGTTTTAGAAATATTCGTATGCGCTGGCGTCTGTCGTCACATCTTGACGATGCAATCAACAGGACAGTTTGACACGCACTGCGGCGAGTCAAAATGCCCCGCACATTCCACGCAGGTGCTTGCATCAACCACGTAAATCGTGTCACCCTCGCGGATAGAGTTGGTGGGGCACGTCGGCTCGCACGCTCCGCAAGAAATGCAGTCTTCGGTGATTTTCATTGCCATCGTCGTTTCTCCTCTAATGAATTTGTTGTGGTTTTGCCGCTGTCTGACAAATACGCACTGACAGCATAACCACATATCAGGCTATCATATCGGCGCAGGGAGGTCAAATGACAAATATCACAGATTCTGATTAGTTTCGTCATGGTTTCAGTAGGTCGGAGAATTACCCGCCGGGCTTGTCCAACCGCAGCACCTTGTAAAGTCGTTCTTCCACATTGCCCGGTATCGAATCGCTGCCGTGAGACTGGTAAAGCATGACAGTCTTGCGAAGCGTGTCCACCACCACACGACAATTCCGACAGCCGCTCAGGTGGCGCTCGATCTCTGCACACATAGTCTGGCCCAAGTCGCCATCCACGTAATCGGACAGGTGGCCGAGCAGATGTCGGCACTCTTCATGATTCATCGTTCCTTCTCCACCCCGCGCACGGCCATATAGGCCGACAGTCGCTCGCGCAAAGCCAGCCGCGCGCGCAATAGCCGCGACTTGACCGCCTCTTCCGAAAGGCCCAACACATCTGCCGCCTGCGCTGTCGAGAGCTTGTTCACGTCGCGCAAGACGAACACACTCCGCAACGTCTCCGAAAGCGACGCGATAGCGTCGTCCATCACCTTGCGCAACTCAGCATCGAGCAACACGCCTTCGGGATTCTCCGACCAGTCCGCGAACTCACGCGGCTCCGGGACGCCCTCCTCGCTTTCCACCGGCTCGTCGAGCGAGACCGTTTCCACCTGGCGCTTGCGGAGCTTCATCAGCGCGGCGTTGTGGGCGATGCGGTATAGCCATGTCGAAAGCTGCGACCTGCCCTCAAAGCGCGAGATGGACTTGAAGGCGCTGAGGAACGTCTCTTGCAAAACGTCCTCGGCAGTCGCCGGATCGCCGGTGAGCTTGAGCGCCAAATTATAGACGTTGGTCGAATGTTCGCGGACGCAGACCGCGCAGGCTTCTTTGTCGCCGGCACGCAGACGCTCCACAAAAGCTGGATCGTCGGGCAATTCTCACTCCTTTAGATGCGGCGGGTTCGCAAACGATGCAAGAGAGCGACCCACAGGGCGCAAGCAGCCGCAAGGGTCGCCTCGATGCAAGGGCAGGCCTTGCGTCTGCCGAGGGCGACCCGCTGCGCGAGGGTTGGCCCTACTCGAACAACCCATCCACAAAAGCATCTGGGTCGAACTCGGCCCAGTCGCCCACGCGCTCGCCTGTGCCGACAAAGCGCACCGGCAGCCCCATCTCGTGCGTGATGCTGAACACGATGCCGCCCTTGGCCGTCCCGTCGAGCTTGGTGAGCACGACGCCGGTCACGGCAACCGCATCCTTGAACTGTTTGGCCTGTGTCAGCGCGTTTTGACCATTCGTCGCGTCAATCACCAGGAACGTTTCGTGCGGCGCGCCGGGCACCGCTTTGGCCGACACCGCGCGAACCTTTTTGAGCTCCTGCATCAGATTGTATTGCGTGTGCAATCGTCCTGCCGTGTCGGCGATAAGCAAATCGGCTTTGCGCGCCTTGGCGGCCTGCACTGCGTCGAACACGACCGAACCCGGATCGCTGCCCGGCTGCCCACCGACGATGGGCACGCCCACGCGCTCAGCCCAGATGTCCAACTGCTCGCCTGCTGCCGCGCGGAACGTATCCGCTGCCGCCAGCAAAACGTTGCGTTTGCTATGCTTATAGTACGCGGCGAGCTTGGCGATGCTCGTCGTCTTGCCGGAACCGTTCACGCCGACGACCAGGATCACCGTCAGTGGACGGCTGGGATCGAGGGCGAGCGGCTGGGCGTCGCCCAACATGGCGCGCAGTTCGGCCTTGAGTCCCACGCGCAGCATATCGGCTCGCGTGATGCCTTCACGCGTGGCGCGGCCGCGCAGGCGTTCCAACAAATCCAGCGTCGTGTTCACGCCCACATCCGCCTGGATGAGCAGCGCCTCCAACTCGTCCCACAAGTCCGGCGTGATTTCGCTTTGTCCGAGCAGCGTGACGACTCGCCCGAACACGGCATCGCGTGTCTTGGTCAGGCCGTCTCGCAACGATGCAAATTTTTGTAGCATCCTTCCCCCACAATAGAACTTGTTTCCAGTGCGGCTAATTTATGGGCCGAGGCGCTTTTGATTTGAAGCGCGGGTCTCATCGCCCGCGCAGAGAGACAAAGAACTCGATGGGGACGACTAGGCGCACGCCGCGCGCGGCCATTGCCTGCATGAGCGATACATCGTCCAAGAGATCACCATCCATTGTAACGAGATAATCTACCTGCCCGGCCAATGCGGTGAGAATCACAAACAAATCATTGGGGTCACGACAGGGTGGAGATTCCGAGGCCGGCAACGGGGTCACGAACGTGGCGCGCAAGCGCAAAAGCTTTTCCATTTCTTGCGGCACGCCGGCACGAATACGCCGCGCATGTTCGGGACGCGCGGCTACTTGCATGAATTCGGCCAGCAAGGCTTCACTCGTGACCCAATCAAAATGGCCGCCGAGCCAGGCAGTCAGGAGTGGTGATTGCCAGGCGCGGCGGCCATAGCAGGCTGCGAGCAACACATTGGTGTCAATCAGAGCCTTGGGCATGGCGCTCTCGGCGGACAGCATGAACACTCGCGTTGATTTCGGCGTCGGACAGTGGTTGATCTTCCAACGAGGCAGGCTCCGCTGATTGTGCGGCTGCTATGAATTCCTCAAAGGGTTTGCGCCATTCGGCCTCCGTCAGTCCGCGCGAGACCCAGGCTGGACGCTCTGTGACGACAACAACCAGGCGCGTTCCATCCGCCAAGCGCGGATTGCCTTTCAATCGAATCTGGCCGTTCGTGACCAGCCCCTCGTAACTGTGCAAGCTCATTTGGGCGCCTCACTTTCCCTGTTGCTTCAACAGGCGATGCGTCTCTATTCTACCACAAGACCGTTGGAAGAGTGACGTTCACCTTCCACGTCGAGGTGTAGGCGCTTTGCGCCGGGCGCCGGTGCGCTGACCGCGATAACTCGGCGCGATGATGGCAACCGCCATGCAGCGGGTCTTACCATTCACGCCGAGACGAAGATGGTTTGCCTCTGCTGGTTTTGGATTTACTCCTGTCAGTTGGGCGCTCGTTGATGCCAGTCATTGGCTTGCCTCCATGGTATCTCGGCGCGCGGATGTGAAAGGGAGTGCAACGTGTAGGATCGAGGATGCGTGTCACTAGCTTGGGATCGAGTTCTTCAGGTGTAGATGTTGTGGTGATAACAGTAGGCAAACGGGCAACATAGCGGTAGTTAAAGATCTGATACAGTTTTTCTTTTGCCCAAGGTGTAGCACTCTCAGTGCCCAGATCATCTAAAACCAGGACGGATGCTGTGCGGATTTCTTCGAAACGCTTATCATATCTGATATGACTCTGTGGGTCGAACGCTGCGCGCAAATAATTGAGCAGGTCTGGCACGACAACGAACAGAACTGGGTAGCCTTGAACAAAAAGTTGATTGGCGATGGCAGCCGCTAGATGAGTCTTGCCACAGCCCGAGTCGCCTGTAAACATCAACCAATCGCGTGGTTCAGCAGCATAATTTTTTGCCAAGGCGAGTGCTTGCTTGAGATCATCTTTCTCATCAGGTTCCAGTTTATCGTCGTATGCACGCAAATCGAACGAATCAAAGACTTGATTGCCATGAAACTGCAGGATCGAAAGACCCGGTTGCGGCTGTGCTTGGTCCACACCCAACCCGCGGAAATCTGGAGCCAGAATCCTGACCTGTTCTACAAACTCGACATGTAGTAAGCGCGAACGCAGACGTGGTTCAATGTCTTCAAGATCTTGATTAGTTGTGACGACAGTAGGTAATTGAGCATTGTAGCGATGGTTGAGAATCTGGTAGAGTTTTTCCTGTGCCCAGGGCGTCGCGTTCTGCGTGCCCAGGTCATCAAGGATCAGCACCGACGCATCGCGAACTTCGTTGAACCGCTCATCAAAACTGACCTCGGACTCGGGGCCGTAGGTGGCGCGGAGGTGATCGAGCAAGTCCGGCACGTTGACCAACAGCACCGGCCGCCCACGCGAAAGGCACTCGTTGGCGATGGAAGCCGCCAAGTGTGTCTTGCCGCAGCCGTAACCGCCGCGCAACAAGAGCCATCCCTGCGGCTTGCGCGCAAAGGCAGACGCCCGCTCAAAGGCGAGCCGCAGGCTCGTGCGTTGCCGCTCATTCAGTCCGTGGCCTTCGGGGAGGAACGAATCAAACGTCATCCGCTCCAGGTGTTGCATATTGCTCAGGCGGCGCAGGCGTTCGAGTTGTCGTGCTTCCAGCTCGGGCACCTGGCACGTGCAGCGGAACATCTTGCCAAAGTGAGGATGGTCCACAGGCACATCATAAGTGAGCCAGCCTGTTCCGCCACAAACTGGACAATCGCTTGGTGCGGGTCGCATGTCCTTAGTATTCGATGTACTTGCGCCAGGCGTCAGCAATTCCTTCACGTGCTTCACGTTTTTCTCTCCTACTGCGCTTTTCCAAAATCTTGCGGACGTAAGCCCAGCTCCGCGCGTTTTGCCGCACGGCTTCGCGGAAGGCGTCCTCAATCCATGCGGCCGGGTAAGTAGCCTCAGCGTCACGCAATTCATCGGCCAGCATCGGCGTGAGCAGACCAATGTGTTGCTCGTACAACACGAAAATGTTGGGCCGCTCGACCTCTGAGGCGGGCGGCTCTGCGGGAGCCAAGCCCTCCGGTCGCTCGCCGCGCTGCAACGTCCGCACGGCCTCGCGTCCGCGTTCGGTACTGATGAAATAGAGTTCTTCCGGGCCATCGCCCACGTCGGCCCAGACGTGCAAGAGCGTTCCGCGCGTCACGGCACATTCCACGCCGGCGCGAATCTCCGCTTCCTCCATCATCGCGCGCAGCCCGGCGTCAGCGTTCAGATCGGCCCAGCGAATAGCGCGGGGCGAACCACTCTTGCGCGTGACGATGCGGAAGCAAGCCAGCGTCACCCGCAGCTCGCCGATATCGTCAATGAGCGGAAGCAACTCGCCAAAGAACGCATCGGGCAATGGGACAGGCCGCGTGGGGGCAGACGAAAAACCCGGAAAAGTCTTCACAGTACAACTTCTCGCTTGGCGACATTCGCAAATTGAGCCAGGTTGTTGCGGAAGAACAACTCCACCTGACCGGTCGGACCATTGCGGTGTTTAGCCACAATGATCTCGGCCACATTCTTGCGCTCGGTCTGCTGATCGTACATCTCGTCGCGGTAGATGAACATGACGACGTCAGCATCCTGCTCAATAGACCCCGACTCACGCAGGTCACTCAGCACCGGGTGCTTGTCACTGCGCTGCTCGACGGCGCGGGAAAGCTGCGAGGCCGCAAGCACCGGCACGTTCAACTCGCGCGCCAGCGCCTTGAGTCCGCGCGAGATGTACGAGATTTCCTGCACGCGGTTTTCGCTGCGCACATCGCCCGTCATCAGTTGGAGATAGTCCACCATGATGAGGTCCAGCCCGTGCTCGGCGTGCAGGCGGCGCGCTTTGGTGCGCAGTTGCAGCACGGAGATGGACGGCGTGTCGTCCACGTATAGCAGCGTGTCGGAAAGGTCGCTGGCGGCTTTGACAAAACGATCCCACTCGTCTTCCTGAACTTCGCCCAGGCGCAAACGCTGGCTGTCAATGCCGGTCTCCTGGCTGATGAGCCGTTGGACGATCTGCTCGGACGACATTTCAAGCGAAAAGGCCGCCACGCGCTGGTGATGCTTGCGCGCCGCGTTCAGGGCCATCGAGAGCAACAAACTTGTCTTGCCCACACCGGGCCGCGCGGCGACAATGATCAGGTCGCTGCGCTGCAAGCCGCCCAGCAATTTGTCCAGGTCTAAAAAGCCGGTGGGGATGCCGAGCGGCTCGCCGCGATGCTCGTACAAATACTGGATGCGGTCATAGTACGAGCGGACGACATCGGAGACCGGCACCAACTCGCGGGCGATGCGCCGCTCCGAGACGCCGAACAAGGCTTGCTCGGCGCGGTCAATCACCTCGTCCACGTCCTCGCTTTCCTCGTAAGCGAGTTGGGCAATGTCGGAAGCCGCGCCCAGCAGCTTGCGGCGCAGGCTGGCGCGCTCGACGATGCGCCCGTAGCCTTCGGCGTGGATGGCGGTGGGGACGACGTTGATGAGGTGGCTGATGTAGGCCGGGCCGCCCACTTCGGCCAATTGCCCACGCGCCTCCAGCTCGTTGCACACCGTCACAAAGTCAATCGGCTCGCGGCGTTCGTGCAACTTGAGAAAGGTGTCCCAGACCCAACCGTTCTTGACGATGAAGAAATCGTCGGCGCGCAAGAACGGCGAGACGCGGAAAATGGCCTCCGGGTCAATCAAGACCGAGCCGAGAACAGATTCTTCGGCCTCGACGTTGTGCGGAGCCATGCGGACGCTTTCGACGGTCGTGGATTCTGGCATCGTGGTCACTCACATATCGCTAAACCGACTGGCTTGGCTATGAATCTCTTGGCTGGCTACCGGCGATGAAAGAGCCGAGGGCACTCGGCCTCGGCTATTAGCTGACAACAGGAGGTGGCGGCAACAAGCACATGCTGGGCGAATCAATCGCCCAAGCTATCCAGGTCCAGGTTATCGATCAGGTCCTTGAAGGCGGCGGGCGTTTCTTCGGCCGCTTCGACGTCTTCTTCGGGCGTGATCGCCGCGCGCTCCATTACGTTTTCTTCCACGTAAATCGGTACCTTGGCACGCACGGCCAACGCGATCGCGTCGCTGGGGCGCGAGTCAATCTCAATCCGGTTGCCATTGCGCTCGACGATGATGTTGGCGTAAAAGGTATCGTTGCGCAAATCGCTGACGAGGACGTGCCGGATGGTCGCGCCCATTTCGGTGATGAGCTTTTTGAGCAAGTCGTGCGTCAGAGGGCGGGCCACTTCGACTTCCTGCAACTGGATGGTGATGGCGTCGGCTTCGTAGGGACCGATCCAAATCGGCAAGTAGCGATCGCTGTCCACATCCTTCAGAATCACCACTCGATGTTGAGACATCAAGCTGACCCGGATACTATCAATCTTGACCTCGACCATCATCGCCTCCTCATCTGCCCAGCCCTCGACCAGACGCGCGCCCGTTGAAACCTTGACACCTAAGATTATACCACAGGCAAAAAGCCAGAACAAGCGAACGAACACGTGCTGCGTATTCCGTGTTGCGCATCTTTGACAACGACGGGGCGATTGTGGTAGCATAGAGGCCGACAGAAAAGATCACCGCACAGGAGGAACTCGAATGGAACTCAAGGTCGTTCAAATCGAAAAGCCCGAAGACATCAACTTTATCCTGGGGCAATCACATTTCATCAAGACGGTCGAGGATCTGCACGAAACGCTCGTGCAGGCCGTGCCCGGCATCAACTTCGGAGTGGCGTTCTGCGAGTCGTCCGGCCTGGCGCTGGTGCGCGCCAGCGGCACCGACCCGGAACTCGTCGAGCTAGCCAAGAAAAACGCTTTGGCGCTTGCGGCGGGCCATTCGTTCATCGTCTTTCTGGGCAGAGGCGTCTTTCCCCTCAACGTGCTCAACCAGATCAAATTGGTGCCGGAAGTGTGTCACGTCTTTTGCGCCACGGCCAATCCCACGCAGGTCATCCTGGCGGAGACGGAACAGGGGCGCGGGATTTTGGGCGTGATTGACGGCGTCACGACCAAAGGGATCGAGGATGAGTCCGGCGTGGCGTGGCGCACTGGCTTCTTGCGCAAAATCGGGTACAAACTCGGCGGATGAACTCAATGGCCAAGCGGCGCGACCTGTGGCTCACGCGCCTCTACTACCTCACCGCACTAGGCGGCGCCGGGTTCATCTCTCCCTTCCTGAATCTGTTCTACGTCCGGCTGGGGTTGAGTGGCACTGATATCGGCCTTGTGGCCGCCATCGGCTCGGCCGTCGCGCTCATCGCCGCGCCGATCTGGACGAGCGAGAGCCGAAAACGGCGCAATCCTCGCGCGCTGCTCCAGATCGCCCTGGCGTTGATGGCGCTGAGTTACCTCTGGCTCGGCCAGCAAAAGTTATTCTGGGGCATTGCCCTCGTCACCGTGATCCGAGTGCTCGTCGGCGCTGCCATCTCTCCGCTGTCCGACTCGCTCGCGCTTTCCGTGACCGGCGCGACCAAGTCGGGCTTTGGCAGTGTGCGAGTCTGGGCCTCGATTGGCTGGGTCATCTCGGTCTTGTCGGGCGGCTGGCTGATCGAGCGAGCAGGCTTTGGAGCGGGATTCACGGGCGTGTGCCTGGCGAGCCTGGCGGGCGCAGTGTTCCTGTTCCCCATCGAGCCGCGCCATTTTGCCAAAGAGAGAGTGCAAGGTCAAAAGACAGCCAGGCTCGGAACGGTGATCCGCGATGTGCTACACAACCGGGCGACGGTGGGCGTCGGCCTGATGATGAGCATCATCGGCATCGCCAACAGCGGCGTGGGCCAATTTGAGACCGTCTACCTCAGCACGCTGGGCGCGAAAGAAAGCCTCATCGGAGTCGCCGGGATGGCCAGCGCAGTCGTTGAGATCCCGTGCATGTTGTGGGCCGACCGCCTGGTTCGCCGGAAAGGCGCTCACCCGCTGCTGCTGATCGCCATGGTGATGACGGGCTTGCTGCGAGGAATGGTCTTGCTGTTTCCTTCCGTGCTCACCATCATGGCCGAGCGAGCGATTGGCGGCATCTCGTTCAGTTTCTACGCCGTCGCCCTGATCGGGTTCATCAGCGAGAAAACTTTGCCGCAGGAAACCGGGACGGTCCTGGCGTTGTATAACGTCACTCTGGTCAGCTTCATCGGCATCTTGAGCGCGCCGGTAGCCGGGGCCGCCTATGACCTGTTCGGGGCGCGTCCGCTATACGCCATCGCGCTGGCGGGGTATGCGCTGGGCTGGCTCAGCTTGTGGCTCACACGCCAGCGGCAATAGGGCGAGGCTACGTTGGACTTGTGAAATAAGGAACCTCGCGCCAAGCCGCCAAGATCGCCAAGCTTTTTCAATAGAATCCTTGGCGCGCTTGGCGTCTTGGCGAGAGACAAAAGCCACTTTGCAGGTCTGTTGAACCTTGCAGACGGTGCAACGGCATTATACTTCTTCCGTTATTCTGTGGTATCATCTCACCATCAATTTCAGTAATGCGCGCACCTGAGGAGGTCTCCCCGATGGATCAGCCCGAAGAGTCCTTTGATCTGCTTCAAGAACAGCTCGACCGCCGCCGCAAGCGCGGCATGGAAGAGATCGCCAAGATCGTCAACCGAGGCCAGCATCCCGTCTACAGCGCCTTTGACGTGACCTCGACTTCCGGCAAAAGCTACACCGTCCACATCCGCTCGCTCACCGAATTGCTAAACACCTGCACCTGCCCCGATTACGCCACCAACACCATCGGCACATGCAAGCACATCGAGGGCGTGCTGGGCAACCTGCAAAAGCAGTTTGAGAAAAAGTGGAACAGTTTCATCGCCCAGGCTCCGCCTATCACTCAGGTATTTGTCCATCACGCCGAGCGGACGACGGTGCGTGTCACCTTGCCCTTCCCCAAAAGCAAGCGATTGAGCGAGTTGCTGGGGCGTTATTTCGATGCCGAAGGCGTCCTGCAAGGCAGAATCACGCAGAGCCTGCCCACTCTGCTATCTGAGCTGAACGCCTTGCCTGCTAGCGTCCGCGAACATTTCCATGTGGGCCAGGACGCACACGACTATCTGAAGAACCAACAGGACATTGAGGCCGTCCAACTGCAAAAGAAATGGTTCGCCGAACAAGTCGAGATCGGAACACGCTCGCTCAACGTCATCTCGACGCCGCTCTATCAATACCAGGAAGAAGGCGTGCTGCACCTGGCCTTTGGCCGGCGCGTGCTGCTGGCCGACGACATGGGCCTGGGCAAAACGATTCAGGCCATCGCCGCCGCCGCGCTGCTCAAGCAACTGCGCGACATCCAGCGCGTGCTGATCGTCACGCCCGCCTCGCTCAAGCACCAGTGGGCGCGCGAGATTCAACGCTTTACCTCGCTGCCGGTTCAGATTATCCAGGGCAACCAGATTGATCGCCGCAAGCAATACCGTGAGCCGCAATTCTTCAACATCGTCAATTACGAGCTGGCGCTGTACGACCAGGAAGAGATCGTCAAGCAACAGTTCGACCTGATCATGCTGGACGAAGCGCAGCGCATCAAGAACTGGCGCACCAAGACCGCCGACGCGATCAAGCAACTCCGCAGCCCGTACGCTTTTGTCCTCACCGGCACGCCGCTGGAAAATCGCCTCGACGAGTTGTACTCGGTGTTCCAGTTCATTGACCCGACGATCCTGGGCCCGCTGTGGCGCTTTAACGAGCGCTACTATGAGGCCGAGCGGCAGCCTACCGGCTCGTACAAGGTGCTGGGCTACAAGAACCTCGACGAATTGCGTCACCGCATCTCGCCCTACGTCCTGCGCCGCGTGCGCGACGAGGTCTTGCTCGACCTGCCCGACCGGGTTGACAACAACTTTTTCGTCGAGATGACCGATCCGCAGTGGGACGCTTACCACGAATACGAGCACAAGGTCGCCAAGCTGATGGCGCAAGCCAAACGCCGCCCGCTCACGCCCGACGAGCACAAGCTGCTGCTCGCCTTCCTGACCAAGATGCGGCTGATCTGCGACGCGCTGGCGTTACACGATCACGAGATCAAGCCGGCCGAGCGCGAAAAGACCGCCCCCAAGCTGCGCGAGCTGCGCGAGATTTTGGGCGAAGAGGTCGCAGGCAACGGTCACAAGGCCCTCGTCTTTAGCCAATGGTCAACCATGCTCGCCTTCACCGAGCCGCTGCTCGAAAAGCTCAAGGTGGGCTGGGTCAAGCTGACGGGCGACGTGCCCTCGCCCAAGCGTGGCGCGCTCGTCGAGCGGTTCTTTGACGACCCCCAGTGCAAAGTGTTTCTCTCGACCGACGCGGGCGGCGTGGGCCTCAACCTGCAGGCGGCCAGCATGGTCATCAACCTCGACCTGCCCTGGAACCCGGCGGTGTTGGGGCAGCGCATCGCCCGCGCGCATCGCCACGGGCAGAAACAGTCGGTCAACGTCATCAACCTGATCGCCCAGGGCACGATTGAGGAGCGGATGCTCGACACGCTGGCGGCCAAGCGGGCCGTGTTCGACGCGGCGCTCAACGAAGACAGCACCGTCGTTGACCTGTCGTTCAAGGATGCTGGGCAAGGCGTCTTGCAGCGGCTCGAAGTGCTGTTGGAAACGCAAACCATTCAGCCGGAACTGGTGCTCGAACCGACGGCCGCCGCTCCTGAAGCCAAACCCGAAGAAGTCAAGCCCGCGCCCACACTGCAAGGCCTGGCCGATTTGCTCGTGGGACGTTACCCTGGCCGTATCCTGCTCGTGCGGCAAGCGCCGCATGTGCCAGGCACACCTGGCGCGCCCGCCGATGGCAACATTCTCGTCGTCGTGGATCGTGACCCGGCCAGGCTGCGCGGCAAAGTCGAACAAGTGTTGAATGAACACTATGGCGATTTCCCCGCGCCCGGCCTGTTGTTGATGGAGCAGGAAGGCTTTCGCGCGCTTTCGGCGCTCACCGGCGGCTTGATCGAGCAGACCGCCGAGGCCACCACGGTTTACCATGCTCCGGCCATGCCGGCGCCCGCGCGCGACGATCAACGCCGCGCTTTGGAAAAGAAACTCCGCCGCGCCGGCGAAGGCTTTGACACCGCCGACAAGCGACTCAAGCTGGCGTCTGTTGTGTTGCAAGGCGGTTTTCCCGAAGAAGTCATGCGCCCGCTGCGCCAGGCGTTGGGCTGGGCACTCTCGGCGCACTTGTCGCTGGTCAAGGACAAAGCGCCCGGCGAAGAATTGCCCGCGCCGCGTTTAGTGGAAGCGGAGCTCGTCGCGCCGGGCCGCGTCCCAACCGACCTGGCCGCGCGCGTGGATCGCGCCCGCGCGCTCACCGCGCCGCCCGCCGAGGGTGAAGAGGAGGCGCCGCCGCCCAGCGTCGAGGTGGCGCAGGGATTCATCGCCACGATCCGGGAATTGATTGACGTAGGCCGCGAGTTGATCGCCAAAGAAGGGTTATAATGAGCAAGACGATTCTGGAGATAGCCGATGGACATCGCATACTCTGTCAATGGCGTGCCAATAACAGGAGAAGGGTGATATGGTCAAAGAGATCATAGAAGAAAAGAACATCGGTGATCTGCTCAAGGCTGTCACGCACTTGCTAAAATTGCCCCAACCCCACATGGGGTTGGATTACGATTCAGAGGCCGACGTTCTTTATCTACACTTTGAAAACAAGCCAGCCTCCACCCACAGTGAGATGCGGAACGATGGTATCATTCTTGACTACCGGGGCAATCGTTTGGTGGGATTGACAGTCCCTGAAGCCTCGCGCCGATAATTTGGTGGAGACAACCGATGCCAGCGAAAATCCTGAATGTCAACGAGCGCCGCCGCATCCCCATGCGCCGCATTCCCATGCGCCGCATTCCGATGCGCGCGATCCGCGCGGTGGCCAAACAGATCGCCGACAAGTTCCAGCCCGACAAAATCATCCTGTTCGGCTCCTACGCCTACGGCAAGCCCCGCCCGGAAAGTGACGTGGATTTGCTCGTCGTCATGGATACATCGCTGCGCTCACGCCAACAGCGACTCGAAATATCTCGCGCGTTGTCTCCGCGCCCATTTCCATTGGATGTCATCGTCCACACGCCTCAGCAGATACAGGAGCGGCTGGAGATGGGCGACCTGTTCCTGCGTGAAATTACATCTCGCGGCAAGGTGATCTATGAACGGTCTCGTGCATGAATGGGTCGAAAAAGCCGAAGGCGACTTTCAGTCTGCTCAACGCGAACTGCGTGCGCGCAAAGCCCCGAACTATGATGCGGCCTGTTTTCATTCGCAGCAGTGTGCCGAAAAATACCTCAAGGCATTTCTCGTCCACCATAACCTGCCATTTCGCCCCATTCATGATCTTGAAGTGCTATTGGGCCTCATCGTACCAGTCAGTTCAGAGTTTGAGCTTGTGCGCGATTTGCTCTTGTTGCTCAACGACTATGCAGTGGACTTTCGTTACCCTGGCGAGTCAGCCACGAAGGATGAAGCACGTGCTGCGGTCAAGGCGATGCGGACGGTACGCACTTTTGTGCGCTCCAAGTTGGGACTGGGCAGTGAATGACCACTCTCCTGCTCTCCCCCGCAGCCACCGGCAAGACGCAGTACTGTATTGAACATATCCACGCGCTGCGCGCACAAGACAAACTCGCGCCTGTGTGGGTGATCCTGCCCAACCAGGATCACGTACGCGCGTTCCGCCGCCGACTATCTGGCATTGGCGTGATGGGCGTGGAACTCGGCACGTTCTACAACTTTTACGCCGAAATCCTGGCTCGCGCCGGTCGGCTCCTGGCTCGCCTGACCGAGCCGCTGCAATATCGCCTGATTCAAGACATCGTCGCGCGGCAGTATGGAGAGCACCCTCGCAAGGGTTATTATGCTCCCTTGCGCGACAAGCCCGGCTTCATCGCCGAGCTGCGCGAGTTGATCGAGGAACTCAAGCGAGCGCGCATCCAGCCGGACTGGTTCGCGTCCGCCGTGATGGGCCGCGGCGAGCGATTGGAAGAACTCGCCGCGATCTATGCTGATTACCAGAACTGGTTGTTGAAAGGCGATGATTGGGCCGACGCCGAAGGCCAGGGCTGGCTGGCCGAGATCGCGCTACAAGAGCACCCCGACCTTTGCCGCGATGTGCGCTTGCTCAGCGTGGATGGCTTTGACGAGTTCAACCCGACTCAACTGGGCGTGCTCAAGACCTTGGCGCAGCGCGCAGGCGAAACCATCCTCACCTTGACGGGCGACATCTCCCGCGAGCGTCCGATCCTTCGCCGCTTTACTCGCGCCCGCGACATCCTCACTCGTTCACTTGATGTAACTCCGATCTCACTCTCCACTCTCCACACTCCACACTCCACACTCCACCATCTCGAAGCCTCGCTCTTTGATCCCATGCCGCGCAGGCAGACTGCCGAGGGCGCCATCGAGTTCGTCGAAGCGCAAAACCGCCGCGAAGAAACCCGTGCGGCGCTGCGCTGGATCAAGGCGCGCGCCGTGCGCGATCACATTCCACTGCGTGACATCGCCCTCGTCGCGCGCGACCTTGGCCCATACCGCGCGTTCATACAAGAGACGGCGCTCGAGTTCGGCCTGCCGGTGAGCCTGGCCGGCGGACTGCCATTGGCGCGCAATCCCGCCGTCACGGCGCTGCTCTCGCTGCTCGCATTGCCCGCGGACGACTGGCCGCGCCGCCGCGTGTTGGACGCCTGGCGCAGTCCGTATTTCGATTGGTCTGTAGGGCAAGACGACACGCGGAGCGTGCCCTACGCGGATGCGCTGGATGCCGTTTCGCGCAATGGAGTGGTCATTCGAGGCTTGGCGCAATGGCGCGAAGCGTTCGATCTCGCCGCCGCGATGACGGCGGAACGCGATCAGGACGACCCTGCTCCGCAGATCGCACCAGAAGACGCGGCCAGCGTGCGCGAACGATTTGAAGCGTTCGTCGCCCGCATCACGCCACCCGATTCGGCCACCGTTCGCGATTACGTGGCGTTTGTCGAAAACCTTATTGGCGACGATGAGCCTGTAGGGCAAGATGGCACGCAGAGTGTGCCCTACAGTAACCTGTCCGTCGTCGCGCGCGCCCGGGAAAATGACGCGACACGAGATCGGGACGTGGCCGCGCTGCGGGCGTTCAAAGATGTGCTGCGCGGGCTGGTGCTGGCCGAATCCATCTTTGCGCAAGACGCCACCCCGATAACCTACGCCGCCTTTCTGCGCGATGTGCGCGGCGCGGTCGAAGCGGCCTCATACGAAATCGCGTTGCCGGATACGGAGCGCGAGGTCTTGCTCGCTGCGCCGGTGTTGCGCGTGCGCGGCCTGGCGTTTCGCGCGGCGGCGATCCTGGGACTCGCGGAAGGTGATTTTCCCCAGGTCGAGCGCGAAGATGTTTTGTTGACCGAGTCCGATCGCCGTTGGCTGCGCGAGCGCGGCCTATCCATCGAGCCACGGCTGCGCGGCGACGAAGCCACGTTCTTTTACGAGGCCGTGACGCGCGCCAGTGAGCGGTTGCTGCTGTGCCGTCCCTACCTGGCCGACGATGGTCAGCCGTGGGAAGCGTCGCCGTATTGGGATCACGTCCGGCAAATCGTGGATGCGCCCGTGCGTCACGTTCGCCCGGAAGACCCGTTGCCGATTGACGACATCGCTTCGCCGCAAGAAGCTTTGATGGGAGGGCAAGATGGCACGCGGAGCGTGCCTTACGTCGAGCGCGGCGCGGCGATTCTGCGCGCGCGGCTGGCCGAGCAAGCCAGTGGCCCGTTTGAGGGTGACCTGTCATCGCTGGCTGCCGAGCTGCACGCGCGTTTCCCCACTGATTTTGTGTGGAGCGCAAGCCGCCTGGAATCCTATGGCACTTGTCCGATGGATTTTTGGACAGGCGTGGCGTTGGCGTGCGAGCCACACGAGCCGCTCGAAGAGGGCTACAACGTGCGCGCGTTCGGCTCGATGGTGCACGCTGTTTTGGAGCGAGTCTACCAACGCGCGAGCGACCCGGCGGATGTCGGGGCGGTCTTGGCAGTACTGCCGGATGTGGCGCGCGAGGTGTTCGACTCCGCGCCGAGCGATTACGGTTTCCGACCGACGGCGTTGTGGGGACATCAACGTGCCGAGATCGAACAGACGATCCGTGCCACCATCGTCGCATTGGCCGAGGAATCACAAGGCTACGCCCCGCGCTTGTACGAGCAGGCGTTCGGGTTCAAGGATCAGCCGCTGCTGGATGTAGATGGAGTCAAGCTGCACGGCTTTATTGATCGCGTGGACGCTGCGTTGGGTGGCCGCTTGCGCGTGATGGATTACAAGACCGGCAGCACGCCGATTTCGTCCAAAGACTTGAATGAGGGCCGTCGCCTGCAACTGCCGCTGTATGCGCTGGCCGCGCGCGACGCGCTCAAGCTGGGCGACGTGGACGCCGGATTCTACTGGCACGTCGGCTCGGCCCAGCCCAGCAGTCTAAAGCTCGAATCGTTCGAAGGCGGCGTGGAAGTGGCGATCCAGATCGCCATCGCGCACACGCGTCGCTACGTCGAGGCGATCCGCGCGGGTAAGTTCGAGCCGCGTGTGCCGCCTGGCGGATGTCCCTCGTATTGTCCCGCAATGGCGTGGTGCTGGCGGTTCAGCGGCGTGAAGCGTAGAGTGTAGAGTGTGGAGCGGAACGCAAGCAAGAGGCGAATCATGGGCACGCGCCGTGAAGTGTTGGTTGCCATTATGAACAACTTGCTGGACATGGTGCTTGCACGCGACCAACACTGGTACCGTATTCCAGTGAGTAGCGTAGAAAACCTGCTCAAAGAGTGTTGGCCGCCGCAATGGCTGGCTTTCTATCAGACCAAAGAATTTGGGGATGAAGCTTACGCAGTGAACTATTATGCGCAGGTTCTTGACCATTACCAAGTTTTCCGATGGCAGCTCTTCCCCAATGACCCGAAAGACGAAAAAGGCTTGCGACGTTATTACAAACTGGTGTTGGCTCCACTGAAGCGTTTGCCGCACCCAATTCTTAGTCGTCGTCGGCGGCGTATCGTGTTTATCCCCACCACGTGGGAAAAGTTCACTACGGCTGTCGAGATCAATGACTTGTACGCCGAGAGTCCATTGGAAGATCGGCTGTGGGCAGAATTCAAGCGGCTCAAGATCAACGCCGAGCGACAAGAGTTCGTGGAAGTCAAAACACAGATCTATGCTCTCGACTTTGCTATTTACTGCGCTTCGGGCAAGATAGATGTAGAAACGGACGGCGATACCTGGCACGCGAACCCGGAACAGAGCAAAGTAGATAACCTGCGTGATAATGCGCTCAAAACGGTTGGTTGGAGAACGTTTCACTTCAGCACTCCTCAAGTCAAGGAGCAGATGGCAAAATACTGCATTCCAACGATTGTCGAAAACATCAATCGGTTGGGTGGTCTTGAAGAAGGCAGAACTGTTCCACGCAAGATTGATCTGAACGCACCTTCTGGGTGGCAACAAATGACGTTGCTGGATTCTGTCATCGAGGAAGACCAAGATAGAAAGGGCGCTGGCGCTCGGCTCAAAGCGTCGAAACAGCGAGGAAAACGATCGAGCAGATAAGAATGATCTGGGTGCCGAAGAGCAATCTGCAATTAGCGATAAACGATAGGCGATACGCGATATGCCGTCCATCCTGACTTCCCTCGCCCTGACCGGCATACAGCGCACAGCGGCCACTCTGCGCGGCGTGCCCGTCGTCGTCACCGCGGGCGCAGGCTCCGGCAAGACGCGCGCGCTCGTGGGACGCTATCTCAGCTTGTTGGAAGACGGCCTGCCGCTGCGAAGCATCATCGCCATCACGTTTACGGACAAGGCCGCGCGCGAGATGCGGACACGCATCCGCCAACAGATCGGCGAATGGCTGGCGATGGATGCGCCGGACAAGGAGCATCGCAGATCCCCTTCAGGGGAGTGGCAAGCCGCGCTGGCCGACCTGGACGCGGCGCGCATCGGCACGATTCATGGTCTGTGCGCCGAAATCCTGCGCGCCCATCCTGCCGAGGCGGGACTTGACCCGCGCTTTGAGGTGCTGGAAGAGGGCTTCGCTGCCACGTTAAAATCGCAGGCGATTGACGCGGCGCTCGCCTGGGCCTCGGCGGATGCGGACGCGGTACACCTGTTCAGCCTTTTGAATGAAAATAGCTTGCGCGAGACGCTGGTCACGCTACTCGAAAAGCGTCTGGACGCCGATGCGCTTTTGAGCCGTGACGCGCGCGCCGCGTGGCATCGAGAGCTTGTTGCGGCGATGGCCGCCTTTGCCGACGACGCCAGTGTGCGCGGCGCAATCGAAACGCTGCGCGATCCATCCATCGCCCAGGCAGGCGGTGACAAGCTGACGGCGAACGTGGTCGCGCTGATGGAAAACCGGTCGGCGTTCGAGCAAGCGACTCAAGTCGCACCTAAAGAGCCTGCGGCGGGACGACCGCCCGCGCGGACGCAGTCATCGTCCACGCAGGTGGACGACCGGCTTCAGCCCACGAGGCGCGATTTCAATCGCCTGCCAGATAACATAGATTGGGACACTGCGCTTGCGGCGTTATTCGCGATGCGCCGCCAGGGAATGTCGGGCAATGTGGGCAAAGCCGGCCCGGCCAAAGATGCCGTCAAGCTGCTGCGCGAAGCTTACGACGAAACGGTCAACCCCTGGCTCGGCGGCAAGGAGAAGGCCGACACGCCGCCGCGCTGGTCGCTCGACGCGCAGATCGCAGACGCATTGCCTCACCTGCGTCGCGTGTTGGATCAAGCGCTGGCCGAGTACCGGCAGCTCAAAGACGAACGGCCGGCACTCGACTTTGACGACCTCGAAGCTGGCGCGGTGCAACTACTCGCCGAGCATGAAGCCGTTCGCAAGCGTTGGCAGGCGGAAACCCAGGCTGTCCTCGTGGACGAATTTCAAGACACGAACGAGCGTCAGCGCCAGATCGTCTACACGCTTGCCAACTTTCCATCACGCAACACGCAACACACAATACGTGACATCCAATCGAATTCATCACTCTTTGTGGTCGGCGATGGGAAACAGAGCATCTATCGTTTTCGCGGCGCAGATGTGACGGTGTTCCGCCGCGTGCAAGATGACGTGAAGCAATCGGGCGGCCAGCCTTTGGAATTCAACCTCACCTTCCGCGCGCACGAGTCGTTGGTCGAGGCGACGAACAAGCTGCTGGAGCCGATCTTTCGCGCGGACGATCCCAAGCGACCGTATGCGGTTGCCTTTGCTCCACTCAAGGCTCAACGCAAAGCGCCGCGCGAGGGCATCCGCCCGCCGTTCGTCGAGTTTTGTCTTGGCCTGGGAGAACACGCGGACGCAGGCCGCGCCATCGCCGCGTCCGCGTTGGCTGCGCGGCTGATCCAGTTGCGCGACGAGGAGCGCGTCGAGTGGGGCGACGTGGCGCTCCTGTTCCGCGCGTCCACGGCGTTCGGCTTGTACGAAGACGCGCTGGAGCGCGCGGGCATCCCATTCGTCACCGTCGCCGGACGCGGCTTTTACGACCGCCCCGAAATCCGCGACCTGCTCAATGCGCTCGTCGCCATCTCTGATCCGACCGACGATTTGGCGATGGTCGGGCTGCTGCGCTCACCTGCGATTGGCTTGAGCGATGCAACCATCTATTTGCTGCGATGGGATGGTGACCAACTCAGATCGTTGTGGGAAGTGGTGACGAATTTCAAATATCAAATGTCACATGTCAAAGAGGATGAAGGAAAACGGGTCGAGCGGGCGCGAGAGATCATTGAGGACCTGAACCGGTGGGCCGGGCGCGCGACGGTGGCCGAGGTGCTCAAGCGCTTTCTGGACGCGAGCGGTTACCTGGCGATGCTGCGGCTAGTCGAGGGTGGAGCGCGTTTGCAGCGCAACATTGAAAAGCTCCTGGCCGACGCGCACAAGAGCCAGCTCGTGAGCGTGAGGGATTTCCTGGAATACGTGCAGGCGCTGCGCGATGTGGGCGCGCGAGAAAGCGAAGCGCCGGTCGAGGCGGGCGGCGCGGTGCAACTGATGACGGTTCACAAAGCCAAGGGGCTGGAATTTCCCGTCGTCGTCATGGCCGATGCCGCCCACGAGCGGCGTGGCAGCGCCGGCCCGGTGCTGCTCGACTCTGACCTGGGCATCCTATTGGCAGTACGCCATCAAGACGGCGCGCAGCCTGTCATGCGCCGGCTGGCCGCTCTGCGCGAACAAGATCGAGAAGACGCCGAGGATTGCCGCCTGTTGTATGTGGCCGCCACGCGCGCCAAAGAAAAACTCGTCGTGAGCGGACACACCAGCCTCAAGCGTGACGGCAAGCTGTCCCTGCGCGGCTGGCTGGGGCGGCTGGGCGAGGTGGCGGGCCTGGCCGAGATGTCGTTCAACAGCGAACTGACTGCGCCGCAGACACTCGAACTGCAATTCGGTACCTCGTGTACTTTGCACCCTGCTGCGCTCAACGTCGTTGTAGAGAGGGAGGCATGGAAAGCAGAGAGTAGAGAGGCAAGCGCCGTCACCGATCTGGTTGCGCCACTTGAGCCGCAAGAGACCGAACATGCCGATGACAAAACACGCACACGGGGCATCGAGCCGCCGTCGCGTGTGTGGCGCGTCGTCCCGCGCGCCCAGCGTCCCACCGGCCCGGCGTGGGTGGTGGGCAAGCTCGTTCACCAAGCGATCCGCCGCTGGCGTTTTCCCGACGCGCCGGATTTTGAAGCGTTCCTGTACCCGCACGCGTTAGAAGCTGGGTTGACCGACCAGGCCGAGATCGCCGGCGCGATGCGTGAAGCGCGCCGCCTGCTGGAACGCTTCCGCGCGCATCCACTGTGGGCCGAGATGAACGCCGCGCAGCGCTGGCACGAATTGCCCTACACCGTGGCAAAAGATGCCGGTATCGTTGACGCGGGCATCATTGACGTTTTGTATCACCACGGCGACGTGTGGGTCATCGCCGATTTCAAGACAGACGAGATTCGCCGCGCGGAGGAAGTGGTAGATCGCATTGCCGAGGGAAAATACGACGAGCAACTGCGCCGCTATGCCGACGCCGTAGCTACGCAACTGGGCGTTCATCCCCGAACGATGTTGGTATTCCTCAATGTGGCGCGTCAGGTGGTGGTGATCTGACCTGGCTGATAGCATAGGATCTGACCGACTTGGGCAGCCTGATCAAAAATGACGGCGTGCAAGGCGATGTAGAGATACTGCTCCCAATCACCTACCTTGGGCAAGTGATCGGATCATTGCATCATCCAGGGCAAGAGAGGCGGCTTGTCGAAATCAGAGTTGACTTGCGCCATGATAACTTGCTGCCAAGTATAGCGTCAATTTGGCGCTGGTGTTGATAAAATGATGAACCGCCACAGATAGGGCATTCGCAAGGCTTTGGCGTGGGGCGGTAGTCACTCAGCCCCCGGCAATTGCCCCTGTCATTGCGAGGAACGTTTTCTGCGACGAAGCAATCTCAATCACTGAAGCAGGAGATTGCTTCGCCGCCTTTGGCGGCTCGCAATGACAGGCTGAACAGCTACCTTTTTGGGGATGGATCAATTCGCGCGCAAACAGAATAACGCCGTGGTAGAGAAACAAAAGAAGGCGACTGCTATTGAGGCAGGCGCTTGACGTTCTTTGCGACGGGGAGGCCCATTGGCTTGTTGCGTGACCGGTTGCGAATACGGCTGACCACTTGCCTGACTCGTGGAATGCGAAAAATCAGTAGCAGCACGACGATAGCGCCATACACCAATGGCTCGCGGATGTCGGCCTTGACCAGCCAAACAAAGTGAACGATGACGAGCAAAGCCGCCAGGTAACCCCACTGATGCAGTTTCTTCCAAAGCTGACCAAGCCGCTTCATCCAGCCTTGGGTCGAAGTGATCGCCAACGGCAACAGGATCAAGAACGCAGCAAAGCCCACGAGCGCATAAGGCCTGTCCAACAGCGCCGGTTTGAGCAGATCAGGGTCAAAGCCGTAATCCAGTCCCACAAAGACCAGAAAGTGAATAGTCGCATATAGGAACGCGTACAATCCCAACGCACGACGCACCTTCAGCACCTGCTTGAATCCAAGTAGAGTGTTGATCGGTGTGCAGGCGAGTGAAAGCATCAACAAGATCAACGCGGTCTTGCCGGTGCGGAGTAGGATGGCCCGAATCGGATCGGCGGCCAATTGATCGTTGAAATAGCTCCAGACCAACACGGCAAGTGGAATCAGCGATCCAACGTGAACCGTGATCCTCAGCCATTGAGTTTTGAGTGTTTTCATGGTCGTGGATAGACCCACAGGGTTTCCAAAACCCTGTGGGTCTTGCCCTCTAGAAAAATTTGCGCAAGTCCATGCCCTGGTATAATTGCGCGACTTGTTCAGCGTACCCGTTGAAGAGCAAGGTCTTGCGGCGGCTCAACTCGCCGATGCGGCGCTCGCTGGCCTGTGACCAGCGTGGATGAGACACATCGGGATTGACGTTGGCGTAAAAGCCGTACTCGTTCGGAGCAGATGCCATCCAAAACGATGTCGGCATTTCTTCCACGAGGTCAATTTTGACGATGGACTTACAGCTCTTGAAGCCATACTTCCACGGCACGACCAATCGAATCGGTGCGCCGTCTTGCGGCGGCAAGGGCTTGCCATACAGTCCCGTCGCCAGAATCGCCAGGTCGTGCATCGCTTCGTCGAGGCGCAAGCCTTCCACGTAGGGCCACTGGAAATAGCCCTCTCTTTGGCCCGGCATCTGCTGCGGATCTTGGATGGTCTCAAAGCGCACGTACTTGGCCTTGGAAAGCGGTCCTACTTCTTTCAGCAACTTGGACAGTGGAAAGCCCATCCACGGAATGACCATTGACCAGGCTTCCACGCAGCGCAGGCGATAGATGCGCTCTTCCTGCGTGAATTTGAGCAAATCCTCGAGGCCGAACGTTGTGGGCTGGTTGACCAGCCCTCCCACCTGCACCGTCCAGGGCAAAGTCTTGAATCCCTGCGAAAGCTTGGCGACCTCTTCTTTGTCCTCCGAGAACTCGTAATAATTGTTGTAATGCGTGACGGAATCGTAAGACGTGAGCTTGTCGCCCAATTCATCAGTGTCTTTGCCGACTTGAGGAGCAGCGCCTGTGGCCGTGGGCGGAACTGCGCTCGGCGCAGCAGGAGACGAAGCCGGCGACTTGATGCCGCACGCGCTCAACATTGCGCCCGCAGCGACAGCGCCCGCGCCGATGAGGAACTTGCGTCTGGAAAGGTAAAGATGCTCTGGCGTAATCTCGGACGATAGTATCTTGTTCACAGTAAACCTCCCATCTATCAAGCTATTAAATTTGGTCACAACCCTATTATACCCCAATCGTCTTACGAGATTATTACAATCCCGTATGCCGGAAACAAAAAATGCAGCCCCGAAAGGTCTGAGACCATTCGGGGCCGGGTTTGAGCAAAGCCTTACTGCATAGATATTAGCGGCGGCGCATCAACGCAACTCCAACGACACCCCCCAAAGCGACCAGCACTAGAGCGGCAAACACGATCAATACCGTTCGACCCGTGTTACCCGGCGAGCCTCCTGTGGTTGCACTTCCGTTGGAGGCGCTACCTGTGCGAGTGGGCGTGGGCGCTAGCCCGCTACGCCTGGCCCCGTACATCACATTAGGCTTTACGCCGGCACTCAGGCTAATGGTCATTGCGTCGGGTGTTGTCGAGGCATAGTTGGCGGGCGGCTTGATCGTCAACTGATAACTGCCCGGCGGCAGATCTCCAAAGCAATGGGGTTCGCTTGTGCCGTCAGTCGTGTATGAATCTCTGGGCCCACTTGCATCCAAGAGTGTAAAGGCGACACCCGCCATCAGGGTCTCGTCTGCGCTCTGTTGTCCATCTCCGTTGAGGTCATTGTAAGCTTGGACACAGATCTGGCCTATCGTGGGCGTCGGCGATGCGGGCGGGGTCGGCGTAGCTTGATCCTGTGGCGTGGCCGTGACAGCGGGGACGGGTGTGGCCGTGACTGCAGGAACCGGCGTGGCTGCCTCCGCCGACACTTTGATGCGGACGACAAGGTTGTCCATCGGCGTGCCGTCGTTGGTGCGAGGTTGCCAGGTGCCATAGTAATCACCAGGCTGGGTCGGTGCGGTCAGGTTAACGCTCACATCTGCCTGTTGACCCGCTTCAATCTGGGGTAATGCAACTGGACTCTGGCCGCCCATCTGGTTGCCTTTGCCGATAAAGTTGAGTGTGCCTGAAAATGCGCATGAGCCGGTGTTCTTGACTCGCCAGGTCTTGACGTATTGAGCGCCGGGAGCCATCGCCGTGTTGTCAGGAATCGTCACATCGGATACCCAGCCCACTTGAGCGCACGCCGCGGGTTGAGCAGTCGCAGCCGGCTGGCCAGAGTTTGGAGCAGTCGGCGCCGTGGACGCCGCCGTGATCGTCAATGCAGCATCGTCAAAATAGGCCGCAGTGTAGAACGCCGCGAAACGTGGCTCGCCCCAGGTGAACACCGTCACTTTGCCGCTGTCCCCTACCGTTACTTCTTCTGTCACAAGCTGCGCGTACTTGTTATCCGAGACTTCGGTTCCCGCCCACTTGATATTACCCGAACTCCAGTCCGTGCCGCCCGTCGGATCAATCCCCACTTTCAGGATGACAG
>Ga0315279_10002352_pt1 | contig 28622 bp, 27 predicted proteins | sample YL17G06_20_MG_FD_203694 | JGI IMG/M metagenome (GOLD analysis project Ga0315279, IMG submission 203694) | Sediment microbial communities from Yellowstone Lake, YNP, Wyoming, USA - YL17G06_20 | ecosystem: Environmental > Aquatic > Freshwater > Lake > Sediment | place: USA: Wyoming | collected... | reverse complement strand
TCTCCCAGGAACTGCAGGATCAACTGACTCCGCAGAGAGCCGACCACCTTCCGGAGCCCGACCTCTTTGGCCCGCCGGGCTGACCGGGCCGTCGCCAGGTTGATGTAGTTGATGCCGGCGATCAGCAGGATGAGAATAGCGACCGCGGTGAACAGTCTGACATAGGTGATACTGCCGTTGGGTTGGTTGCCGCTGACAAGATCCGAATAGAGATGAATCCGGGTGATCGGCTCAAGCGTCCAGATCCAGGGGATATGCTCCATTCCTCCCTCGAAATAGAGTTTGTCTATTTCGACGAGCTTCTCCTCCATGGACTTTTGCGTCACGCCTTTCTGAAGCGTAATGTAGGTCTTGTAATTGTTCGATGTCCAACCCAAGCTCGGTTTTGGGAATACGGTGATCATGGAAATCAACATGTCGAACCGAAAGTGGGAGTTCTGAGGAGCATCCCGAACAACGCCAGTAATCTTGAAGGGCTTCCACTCGTCCTGTGTCTTCACCTCGATGGTCTTGTCCAGGGGATCCTCTTGTCCGAAGAACGTTGCGGCAATAGTCTCGGAGAGAACAACGGTGTTGGGATCCCTGAGTGAACTTCCAGGATTACCCCTGATCAATGGAAAGGAGAACACGTCAAAGAAGGAGGGCTCGGCGCCAAAGACGTCAGATACTCTAATTGCTTTTTCGCCTTGCCTGATCACAATATCCTGGAAGGGTCCGGAAATCTGGGTAATGAATTCGACCTGTGGGTATTTCTCCCGGATCGTCTGAGCTAGAATGAAAGGGGTGCCCAGCTGATGGATCCGGGAATCTCCGCGGTTCGACCAATCGGCAACAAGGCGATACGTTCGATCGGCATTCTTGTGGAATCTGTCAAGACTCAGTTGGTTCCGGACGTAGAGGAAGATGAGGGCAGTAGCGGCGATGCCTACAGCCAGGCCCAGAATGTTGATGAAGGCGTAGCCCTTGTGCCTGAGCAGGTTCCTTACAGCGACCGTTAGGAAGTTCTTGATCATGGCTCCTCCGTACGTGGAAAATCCTGTCGGAGACACCGCTGCTCCGTGAGCATCAAACTTGAGAAGCAGCTCATGACGCTGGCTGGCCACATGGCGATAGTTGTCTTCAGAGCTAGTGGCTCCGACAGTCTTGCGTCGGAATTGTCGTACTTCTGGTACACACTACACCATGAATCAAGACCCCACAAGGACGTGAAAGGTTGCACCCATATTGACACCCTATTCAACACGCTGCGCTCTGGTATCTCATCAAGATGGCACGTGGCAGCGTTGAGCATGTTTGCGCTACCCGCCGCGACGAACAGTCAGCGTCGAGGTTGATCATCAGTCAGCAATCATCTACGCGCTCCTTCGTTACAGCACTTCGGCAAGGAAAGCTCTTATGGCGCTCAATGTCTCCGATGCGTGGGTGATGTACAACGAGTGACCAGCGCCCCTGATTTCTACGACGCGCCCCTTTCCCACGTGCGTGCGGAAGTAATCCCGCGAGAGTTTGTCAGTTCGGCGAGCAGCTTCATGATACGTTCGCATGGCTCGCTGGGTGACGGCGTCACGCATATCGTAGTCGATGAACAGTTCTGTAACTGGATAATCGGTCGCGTAGATGGCGAGCGCCGGTACATCGATGCCGGAGTAATCAGGGTCCTGAATGCTTTCAACGATCCCGTCGAATACAAACGAAGGCGTCCGGTTACCTCCAAATTGTCCGTCGGGCTGCCACCGATACATAGCCTTGATCTCGGACAACGGCATCGTCACCCCGTTTGCTCGCGCGTAGTACGCTCGATAGGCTTGAGCCGACTCTTTGTCCTTGTCAGAAGGCGGAGGTACGTTTGATTCGGGTGCTGCGTAGTCTGCCATCGCGTCACGTGCGGTCGCGCGGTTATATGCTGCTTCGATATAGACCAGCGCCACTACCATCTGAGGGTGCTTGCGTGCAAAAAGCGTCATCTCATCGCCACCGAGAGAATGGCCGACCAACACGGCTCGCTCAATCCCGAGACTGTCCATGACGATTCGAATGTCCTCTGCGAGCGTGGGGATGTTGTATCCGAAATCCGGTTGCGACGATGCGCCGAACCCTCTGCGTGTGATACCCAGGACATGATACTGGTCCGTCAATGGTGCGGCGAAGTCATCGAAGACATGCGCGGTGTGACCCAGGCCTGCCAGAAACACGATCGGAACACCGCTGCCGCCCCAGTCAACAACCTCCAGCCTCGTCGTGGGGTCAATGGTCACGTGCCGTATCGATGCATCAAACCCTCTGCTCGTGCACTGCCAGGCGGCGAATACTGCCAGGACCACACCAAGCAAGCAGCCGGAAAACCGATATGCTCGTTGAGTGCTCAAGTCAATCGCTTCTTTCGGAGCTCGCCATCAAGGACGGGATACCGAGCGAATATGTCAGGAGATGTTTCATGACATTCTGCTCCCAGCACCGTGGACGGTTGAGATTGCCGCATCTTAACGAGGTGACTGGTAGTGGGAGTGAGCGTATCGGTAATACTGACGTCGACGGACTCACCCTCCTCCGTGTCATCCACGAATCCGATGCTGCCGGTGCCCAATCGCTTCTCCGGCATTATCGCCGTTGTTCCATCGGACACGCCGCTGGCGCCGACCCATGTGCAACCGCCAGGCATGATCGCAGCGGCTGAGACGCCCTTTCCTTTGAAGGACTTGACTCCGGCAACCAAGGCCGCCTGTAAGTCCTCAGCAAGCGTCGGTTCCTTTTGGGGCTCTCAAGGCGCCTCGGAACAGCCTGTGAACTTCAGGGCGAGCAAGGACAATATGATTGTTGCCAGTAGAGTCCGTTTCATCATCATTCTCCATTCAAACTATGCGTTCGGCACAAGAAGCGCTCTGTTTACCTGTTGTATTCCAGATTAATCGCTGCTATGATCTCCATGGCAAGCACTTCGCCCTTCGCACCATTGGTCATCACGACGGCAGCGGTGCCCCGTTCAGGCCAGCCGATCAGCCAACAATTCAGCCCCGGAAGATTGCTGCCAGGGTGGGAAAACAGCAGGTCCTTACGTCGGCCCATGACGAAGACTCCCAATCCCTCGGATACGGGCAGACCGAACATACTCTGATCAAGATCGTATTCTCTAAGGAAGAGGAGCCTTGCCGTTCGTTGCGAGATTACCTTGTCTGACTTTCCCTGATACGAGAGCATGATCTCGTTTGTAAAGAGGGCCAGGTCAGTCGGCGTGGTAGTCAATCCCGCGTGAGCGAGAGCGGTAGAATGCATTAGCGGTTCGCGGAGCACCCCATGATCATCGTGAGGCATTGCCTCACGTTCTTTCTTCTCAGCATCGAGTGGATACGCAAATGAACTGTTCGTCATGCCGAGAGGACCGAAAACCATCTCCTCCGCGATCTGTTGAAACGGCTTGCCCGATACATTCTCAAGCAGGAGCTGAATGACGTCATAACCTACGTTGGAGTATTGCCACTTTGTGCCTGGGACAAATTCCGTTGCTGCGGGCTTGTTTAGGGCCGGAGGCTCGCCCTTGAGCACGTCAACCAGTGTAGGATACCTCGTATTCTCTTCGTGGCTGAAATTGGTCGTCGGCAAGCCAGCCCTGTGTGTCAGCAGCCGACGAAGCGTCACCTTTTCGCTCACGGTGAATTTGTTTTCCGGCACCTTCCAGGATTTCAAATAGCGATTTACGTCTGCGTCTAAGTCAACCAGTCCTCTCTCTACGAACCCCAGGGCCATGACGGCTGTAACAAACTTGCTCGTCGATGCCGCTTCAAATATCGTCTCGGTTGTTACCGGCGCGCCCGTCTTGACATTCATTGTGCCATAGGCTTTGGCCCATTCCAGTTTGTAGCTACTCACAACGGCAACGCTCATCCCCGGGACTGCATAGTATGACATCCTTTCCTCGAGCTTCCGAGGGGTAGCTCTCTGCACGCTGTCAGGCTGTACCATGCCGGCGGGTGATTTGAATTCCATGAGTCCGTTTTCGACTCGTTCGACTCTTTGCTTGATTGTTGCATCCTGTTCTCGCCTTGCACAGGAGGTGACCGCCATGAGAAGTATCAAGGTCGGAATGAGCTTGCGCATCGTCTATCTTTCTGTTGATGGTGAATGCCGCTGAGCTTGGTTGTCCGACGTGCGTGTACGGGGGGAGCGCTTTCAGCAACACCTGTCTTCCCGTCTTCCCGCACTCCCGTTATCTGTTCAGAGCTTGAAGTTCCTTCTTCAGCAGATCAACATCCACGTCCATCATCCAGATGTCAAAGTTTCCGGACCGCGTGCTGTTGAACGCCAATCGTCTCCCGTCGGGTGACCAGGCGGGACCCTCGTTGTGACCCGGATGCGTGATCGCAAGCGGTATCGACTTGCCTCCCTCGCCAGGCATTACCCAAAGTCCGAGCTCTTTCCCCTCCAGCGCCGCGTAAACCAGCAACGACCCATCCGGCGAGAGAGCCAGATGCCGCCAGAAGCGCTCATGATGTCCTGTGATTTGTTCTTTCTTCTTCCCATCGGCGGAGATTTTCCACATCGTCGACTTGCGCGTCTGCCGGTTCGCAAGGGCGAACAAAATGCTCTTGCCATCGGGAAACCAGCAGGCGGGAAGCGGAGCTAGGCCTTCTTCGCGGAATATTCTCTCAACGCGATCCGTCCTCATGTCGAACACACAGAGAGATGGCGTAGCGTCTTTGAACGCGATGAGCGATCCGGATGGAGACCAGCAAGGCAAGCCCCCACCACGGATGAGGATCGAGTCCGGAAGGAACTTCTTCGGCTTTCCCCCTCCCCCCTCTATTATCCTCATGCTGCTCCCTGTATCTGAATCGAAGACAATGAGGCGACCGTCGGGCGACAACTTCGGGTGCTCGGCAATACCGGAAAGAATCTGGCTCGATTCTTTGCTGTCGACCACAATTTTCCAGACGCCGTTACTCCGGGCAGAGTCTTTCCAGGAGAAGCGCGAGTGAACAAAGGACTTTCCGTCCGGGAACCAGGAAGGGAAACCATCCTGAGACGGATCGAAGGTCAGCCGGGTCACATTGAACTTGTCCTGTCCAGGCAGGCTCGTGGCAAACACAAACAGAACTGCAAGAAGTGAACTGATGTTTCGCATTCTCATCGTACCCTCCATTTCTTGCCCGGGAATGTCATTGGCCCACCGAACGCCATCGGAGTATGAGAAGAGATCGAATGGAGATCCCTTGGTGCCGCATCGCTGAAATCTCCCTCGCAGTGCTTCGGGCTTCCATCGGACTGCCTTTGCCTCCGAAGTGCACTGAGAGCTTTTTCCCAGCCATACGATAGTGTGCGTTCTAGAGATACATAGTAACATCGCCGTCCAGCGAGCTGGCGGCCAGGGCATTGTCCTCTACTTCAGCCGTGCAGAAGGCCGTCGTCATCGAACCGGTCGGGAAGAATCCCGCTCCCTGCATATGCATCAGCGCCCTTCTTTTCATCTGCCTACGGAGGGGGGGATCGCAACAGTGAGGAATTGTGAGAAAGGCGGCGAATCTCAAATCGGATTCCTCTTTGACCGGGGATGGTGGCTGCAAATTTGTACAGCTCGTGAGCGCCCATGGGCGAAGCTCTACAGCTGGTCCACGATCGCGACTTCTCCCGACGGACTAACTGGCCCGCACGACCAATCCTGCCACGCCGAACACGAGTGCCGCATTGATTGAAATAACCCATGCGTAATAAAGTCCCCCGACGGTGCCCCTTTCCTCTTTTGTCATCGTTCTGTACTGATGGACGTACTTTGGGAGAAGAAGCCTAATAAAGAGGTAGTTGATTCTGACGCCCCGCTTTCGCAGCTCGTGAACAACAAGCGCAGAAAAAACAATATTAAGGAGCACAGAGAGTAATGCCAATACCATCAGGAAAGTGAACAACGGCGATCCTTTCTTCTCGATTTCAAGGCCTTGAAATCAAGCTATTGTTTTCAAGTGTCCCAAGACATGGATTTTCGCCGAACGGTTGCAATGATGCGCCGAGAGGAAAGACGTCAGGAGGCCAATTGATTTGTGTTGTCAAAGTTGAGAAAAGCCGCTCGTCGGCAGAATGAACCTCTTGCAGGAAATCGGTTCTTCGTTGTGGGAAACCTTGACAGATTTGGCACGTAAGCCTGCTGAAGCCCAGAAGCCGCCCAAGCGGGCAGACACCCCGAGGCGGTGCTGTCATCTCTCTATCGCCTCGGCTGAAGTCGTGGCAATCATGTTGTTGCTGGAAGGGAGGAAACAGTATGAAGACTCACATCAGACGCGCAAACCTCACGCTGAGAAGAATGAGCATCATTCTCGGCATTCAATGCATGATCGTTGCCAGCGCCCTCACCCAGATCGACACCACCGCGTTTTCATCCGATTCGTGGGACCTGACAAACGCTGAGGTTGTGGACTATCTTGGACGGAAATGCCTGATCGGCACTGCCTTTCTGAAGAACGTGGAATTCGAGAACGGCGTCATTGAAGTTGATATCGCCGTCGATGCCGCAGGGGGACGCCGTACGTACCCCGGCGTTCTTTTCCGCATACAGTCAGACGACGAGTACGAGCGCGTGTACCTTCGCCCTCATCGCGCAGGGTTGTATTTGGACGCGATCCAATATGTGCCTGCGTTCAACGGTGTCGACAGCTGGCAACTGTACAATGGCGACGGTGCCACCGCCGGGGCGCTCATCCCGAACAACCAGTGGATCCGTTGGAGGATCGAAGTCATGGGGACGCAAGCACGCGTGTTCCTCGGCGATACCTCGCGACCCTCGTTGTTCATCAAAGACCTCAAGCATGGTTTGTGCAAAGGCTCTCTTGGATTGTCCGGCCAGAGGGATCGGAGCGCCTTCTTCTCGAACTTCCGGTACAGGAGAGACAACACACTCCAGTTTCCAGTGCCCCAGGTTCCTGAGCCTGCGCCTGGGATCGTCACCGAGTGGTCGCTCTCACAGCCATACAAAGTGGCACATGTTGACATCGAGGTGCATCCGCGCGATCAGGGGCTGACCGATCTTCGGTGGAAAGCTGCCCGCAGTGATCCTTCAGGCCTTGTGGATATCGCACGCTCTGTCAAGCCATTTGCCACAGAGCCTTCCTGCGTCTTTGCCAAGACCACGATCCGGGCAACGAAAGAAGAGGTGAAGCAGTTCGCCTTGGGCTACAGTGACATTGTGACTGTGTTCCTCAACGGGAAGGCGCTCTTCAGCGGCAACAGCACCTATCGTCAGCGCGACCCCTCGTTCCTCGGCGTCATTGGGCTGAATGACTACGTTTACCTCCCGCTCAAGAAAGGAGACAACGAGCTGATGCTTGCCGTCGCGGAATCGTTCGGCGGCTGGGGATTCATGGTACAGGACGCAAAGGCGATCTACCGGCACGAAGGCCTGACCAAGCTCTGGGAGCTTCCGCGCAAGCTGCGATTCCCGGAGTCCGTCCTCTACGATCGAAAGCGGGATGTCCTTTACGTCTCGAACTACTTGAATGACGGGGGAGAATTTCTCTCCCGGGTGAAGCTCAACGGCGAAATCGAAACGCTCGAGTGGGTCCGGGGGCTTGTCCGGCCGACCGGCATGGCCCTCCAGGGGGACAAGCTCTTCGTTGTCGAACGCGCCAACCTCGTCGAGATCGATCTCACCTCGGGCAAGATCGTGAAGAAATATCCGATCCCCGAAGCGCGGTTTCCCAATGATATCGCTATCGATTCGGCAGGTAGCATTTACATCTCCGATACGCAGCGAAACGCTGTGGTCCGGTTCAGGGGTGGACAGTTTGAAACATGGTTGCAGGGAACCGAAATCGGGAATCCGAACGGTCTCTTCGTCGACAAGAACAGGTTGCTGGTCGGGGCTTCACTCGATGGCAGCATCAAGGCTGTCGACCTGAACGACAAGAAGATCAGAAATCTGGTGACGCTGGGAAGCGGCGCGGTTATGGATGGGATTCAGCCCGATGGAGCGGGTAACATCCTGATCTCCGACTACAATGGGAAGATCTATCTGGTCTCTGAGATGGGACAGAAAACGCTGCTCCTAAACACGACTGCGCCGGGATATTTCTGCGCAGACTTTGCATATGTTCCGGAAAAGGGTTTATTAGTCGTTCCAACACTCGCAGACAACAGGCTGATGGCATTCAAGTTCAAGGTGAAGGAGTGATCGACATTGGGCGTCACCAGTTGAATCTGCCGTCGGTGTGACTTCTTGCCCCGGCTGCATGGCCTTGCCGAAAGTGAGAATCCGGTGTGCTCAGAGATTTCCCTTGATTGTGGTCCTTTCCCCATATAAACTCATGCATCCTGGAACGAGGTACACACATAGAATTGCTGGTGAAGCTGCTGAAGCTGATTCATTGGAGTGAAGAGGAAGCGAAGGAGAGAGCGAAGGTCCTGCGCGCAGGTGGTTACGAAGTGGATTGCAGGCAGCCGAAGGGCCTGAGCTTCCTTCGTGACCTCCGGGAAGTTCCCCCGGCCGCCATCGTGATCGATCTCTCCCGCCTCCCGATGCAGGGACGTGACATCGCTCTCGCGATCCGTCATCAGAAAGCAACGAGGAACATCCCGATTGTGTTTGTCGCCGGTTCGCCAGAGAAAGTCGATCGTGTGATGAAGAGCTTGCCGGATGCGGTCTTCACAAGCTGGTCGAAGGTTGCTGCTGTGCTCAAGAAAGCGATCGCGAACCCTCCGGCGGAACCCGTGGTCCCTCCGTCGGTGCTTGCCGGCTATTCAGGGACTCCGCTTCCAAAGAAGCTTGGTATCAAGCCGAATTCGGTTGTAGGGCTGGTGAACGCCCCGAAAGGATTCGAGCGAGCGCTTGCTCCCTTGCCCGAAGGGGCGAGGCCGAAACGTTCGTCGCGCATCTCGGGTGACGTCGCGCTCTGGTTCGTCCGATCGAAAGGGGAGCTCGCCGAAGAGGTGGGCCGGCGCGCCAAGGGTATCGGCGGGGGAAAGCTGTGGATCGTGTGGCCGAAGAGATCATCGGTCCTTGCGACCGATCTTGGTCAGCAGGAGGTGCGGGCAGCGGGCCTTGGAGCCGGGCTGGTTGACTTCAAGATCTGTTCGCTTGATGAGACTTGGTCTGGATTGCTGTTCACGCGCCGAAAACTGAGATAGCCTTCTTGCCGTGTGTGCCGCTGAGGATCTTCTCGTGAGAAGGACCGATCGTCCGTCACGTTGAGCCTCGCGGCGAATCTCTCAATCTCTCATCGTGTTGGAAAGGAGCGACTGATATGGGTCTCTCTCGAATGAGGTTGTTCTCTGTTGCAGTATTTCTCTTCTCCCTCTTTTCTGCAAAGCTCCCGGCTCAATCAGAAGATCCCTGGGAAACCGCTGAGGGCTTGGTGCATGACATCTACAAGTCCGTCTCGTTTGACTCCACCGGGCCAAAGCCGGACTGGGAGAAAGTGCGCTCGATGTTCATCGACAACGCCGTGATCGTGCTTCGGGTGACCCGGGACAGCACGGCTGTTTTCTCCGTGCAGGGCTTCATCGACGACTTTGTCAATTTCATCGAGCGATCTCCGGCCAAACAAAAGGGGTTCACAGAACGGATCGTCCGGATGAAGCCAATGGTGTTCGGCAATATTGCCCACCTCCTGGTGTTGTATGAGGCGCACATACCCGGCATCGGAATGTCGCCGCAGCAAGGTGTGGACAGCTGGGAACTACTCAAGGGGAACGGCCGCTGGTGGATCGTCGCGGTGACAAACGAGATTCCGAGCAAGGATCGTCCTCTCCCGAAGGAGCTTCGAGAGTAACGCGACGGGCGCCTGCTCTCAGGGTCGCGCTGAGGCAGATGTTGAGAGCAGCCCTGTTGTTGTAGATCAAAGTGCATTGCAGTTGTCTTCGTTGTAAATTGTAGCCTCTTCTGCATCGGTACAAAGCCAGGGAGCGCACGTGGGACGTATTTGCAGAACACTTATCAGTCTTGCCATCCTTTTCACTCTCTCTCCGTGGGTAGCCTCCGCAGCTGAATCACTGAAGCCGGTTCGCACGGACAAACCTCCCGTCATTGACGGTAAGCTCGACGACCCGATCTGGCAAACAGCGGCGCCGCTGAGAGGCTTCAAAACGTATGCCCCGGACTACGGCAAAGAGATGTCCGAACAGACCGAGGCGTACGTCGCGTACGACAGCGAGAACCTGTACTTTGCCTTCCGCTGCTACGACCGGGAGCCGGACAAGATCAAGGCGGCGATCACCAGCAGGGACAACAACCGCGTGGACGACTGGATCTGCATCAATCTCGACACGTTCAACGACCAGCAAGCGCTCTACGCGTTCTATGTGAATCCGCTCGGCATCCAAGGCGATAGTAGGTTTGCTGGTGGAAATGAAGACATGTCTGTGGACGTCGTTTGGTACAGCGCCGGTCGGATCGATGAGAGCGGGTATGCGATCGAGATGCAGGTTCCCTTGAAGAGCATTCGATACTCCGATCGGGAGCCTGTGGAGATGGCGGTGGTCTTCGAGCGAAGGATCAGTCGGCGATCGGAGCAGGGAACCTATCCGCCGCTCAGCCCTGAACGCGGCATGGCATTCTTGACGCAAATGATGCCGATGGAGTTCCGTGGATTGACGCACTACACGCTCCTGGAGATATTGCCGGCAGTGACCTATAGCCAGAGGTACAAGTCCGACCAAGGGAATCTCGTGATCGACGAGCGCAAGGGTGACGGCAGCCTGACGGCGAAGTACGGCATCACCTCGGACCTCATCGTCGACGGGACGTACAATCCCGATTTCAGCCAGGTGGAGGCCGATGCGGGGCAGGTCGATGTCAATCTCCGCTACGATCTTTTCTTCCCGGAGAAGAGGCCGTTCTTCCTTGAAGGGAGGGAGAATTTCACCATTGCGGCGACGGGGGGTACCGAACTTGATCCGATTCAATCAATCGTCCACACCCGGACGATCGTGAATCCTCTTACGGGTGTCAAACTCACAGGCCAGGTCGGCAAGGGGCATACGGTCGCGTCCATTTATGCGATAGACGAACTTCCGCCGGACGAATCGACCCTGTTTGGGCCGTACGCGCATTTCCTCATTTTCCGGTACAAGCGCGCGCTCCAAGAGGACAGCTACGTCGGCGGCGTCTACACGGGCCGGGAGATGAAGGGGCATTTCAACCGAATCGGAGGGTTGGATGCGATGTACCGGCTGACGGAATCGAGCACGCTCGAGTTCGACGGCCTCCTCTCGCTCACAAAGGAGGGCACCGCAAGCTCTCAGGTTGGTGGGCACACACTCGGTCTGCGGTACCTCTACAGTACACGCGACGTCGACTACGGCCTCAATTTCAAGAGTGTCTCGGAGAACTTCGCGGCTGAGGCCGGCTATATCACACGCACCGGCGTCCTCTATCTCAGCGGACTCGTGCAACGGAAGTTCTACCCCCCGTCGGATTTTCTCCGGAGAATCCAGCTGGAATTGTTTTCCGGCCAGCTGCAGGATCGATTCACCAAGCTCTGGGAGACGTCGAACTACGTCACACTCTCAAACCTGTTCCCCGGAAGTCTGAGCTTGAAGGTGAAATACTCATACTCCACGGAAATATTCCTCGGCAACCGTTTCGAGACAGGCGGGTTCCAGATCTCCGGGGGCGGACTGTTCACCAAGCAATTCTATCTGAGTCTCTCATACTGGACCGGCAGAGCGATCTACTACTCGGCGGATCCGTACCAGGGGAGATCGGATCTCGCTGCGTCCAGTCTCATCTACCAGCCTTCCGACCAGCTGAGCTGCGAGCTCAGTTTTGTCTATTCGGATTTTCTTCGCGATGCCGACGGCCAACGGATCTACGACTACCCGATCGGCCGTGTCAAACTGACCTACCAGCTTAACAAGTACCTTTTCTTCCGAGGAATCACGGAGTATAACAAGTTCAAGCGGCAACTTCTCACCGATTTTCTCGCCTCATTCACCTACGTCCCCGGGACGGTGGTCCATTTCGGATACGGCTCGCTGTATCAAAGAATCAAGTGGGAGAACGGCAGCTACGTCGACAACGATCGGTTCCTGGAAACACAACGGGGGCTCTTCTTTAAGATGTCCTACCTCTGGCGGATGTGAGGCGGGAAGGGGAGTGGATGTATTAAGTATATAAGTAGTGAGTAATTCATGCATCGAAGTGGCTGGAAAGAGACAACTGAACGGAGGTGAGGATGAAGACGATTGGATTGGTCGGCGGAACAGGCTGGATCTCGACCGCTGAGTACTATCGAATCATCAACGAGGAGGTCAACAGGCGGCTGGGCGGAATGAACTTCGCGCGCTGTGTTTTGTACTCTCTCGACTACGGAGAGATCGACGAGCTGCAGAAAAGGAAGAACCCGGAAGGTATTTGCTCGCTGCTCCTCGATGCTTCAAAGAAGCTTGTGAGTGCCGGTGCCGAGTGCGTTCTCCTCTGCGCCAACACGATGCACATGTACGCGGAGAGGGTGCAGGAGACTATCCCCGTCCCTCTGATTCATATTGCTGCGGCCACCGCTAGGCAGATCAAGAAACGGAACTTGAAAACGGTCGGGTTGCTGGGGACGAAAATGACGATGGAGCAGGATTTCTACAAGAAACGGCTGAACCAGGAAGGCATCACAGTCCTTATCCCGGAGCAAGAGGAGAGAGCCTTCATCCATCGGACGATCGACAGCGAGTTGCTGAAAGGGGTTTTTCTTCGGGAGAGCAAAGATCGTTTCTTGGAAATCATTCGGAGGCTTCAATCTCGGGGGGCCGAAGGAATTGTGCTCGGCTGTACCGAGATCCCCCTCCTCATCAAGCAGGAGGATCTGGATTTTCCCCTTTTCAATACTACGGTCATTCATTCTCTGGCAGCAGTCGACTTCGCGCTGGGGAAGAGTAGACCTTTGTCGGTTTAGCGGGTCGTCGTCACTCTCAATCCCAGAGAGGGCGGGCCGCCGGACGCGGTTGACACCATTGGCTGATCCCGACGCAGAACCTTGCCACTCGTGGCATCTGACGGCCCTCCGGCGGTTCCTCAAGCCGCTCCGACGAACATTTCTCGCTACTCACCGTAGAACATACTGCGACTCTGTAGGGGTCACCATTCCTTACATCATCTCGAGGAGGTTGTCATGAAGAGAGCTTTGGTTGCCTTGGCCGTCGTCTCCCTCTCCGCGGCGGTCTTTGCTCAGGACAAGCCCGACGTCGAAAAGGACAGAGCGGCCATTCGGCAAGCCGCACTTGACTACGCCGAGGGATATTACGAAGGAAACGCCGAGCGTATGGGGCGGGCGCTTCACCCGCTGCTGATGAAGAGGGGTTTGATTCCGTCGAGTCAGCCCGGCGGTTCCTTCCTGGTGCAGATGAACTCCGAAATGCTCGTCGAGGCTACTCGTTCGGGTCGAGGGAAGCTCGCGCCGGAGGAGCGGAAGATCGCGGTGGAGGTCCTCGACGTTCTCGAAAACTCCGCCTCGGCCAAAGTCTTCACGGCTCGGTTCAACGATTATCTCCATCTGGCGAAGGTGAACGGTCAATGGCGTCTTGTGAACGTGCTGTGGCGACCGCCGGCGCCTCAAACGACGACGGCGATCAAACAGGAAGGCGAAGCGATCAAGCAGGCATTCAAGGAGTTGCGTGAGGGGGCCAACGCGAAAGACGCTGAGCGCGTGCGACGCGTAATCCACCCTGAGATCGCGAAAAGGACGTACGTGTCAGCATCGCCGGGCGGGAACATGATTGTGCAGGAACTCAATGGAGAGACGTTGCTCGAGGTTGTTCGCATCGGCAGGGCAGTAGCACCGCCGGATCAACCGACGCCGGAGGTGACGGTCTTGGATGTGTATGAGGATATCGCATCCGCAAAGCTTTCCCTCCCCGGCTACGCTGACTACATCCATCTTGCGAAGCAGGGCGGGCAATGGCGGATCGTGAACGGCTTGTCCTATCGGGCGGCACCAGCGCCCCCGCCGGCGAAATGATTTCCGCGTCCGTGGAATGAAGGGGGAGATCGGCGACGGCTTCATGTGACTTTCAATTACACGATAAATCCATGAATGACCGACGAGCTCCCCTTTTCAACGTTCCCGGACTCGAGCGCGAGCTCCTCGGTATGGCCAAATCTGCTTCTCTCAGGTATCTATGATAGTGAGAAAGGAGGAAAGTCCCATGAGCGCTCATCCTCATGTTGGTTCCGCATGGTGGATCTCGATTCTCTTCTGCGCATTCATCAGCTGCTCCGGGCCTTCGTCGACGAGTTTCGAGGGGGCCCTCACGCTCTATCGAGAAAACAAGCTGGAGCAGGCACTCCCGCAGTTTGAGCGGCTGGCCGCCCAGGATGAGAAGAACGCCGAGGTGCTCACCTGGCTCGCGGAGACCTATCGACGCCTCGGGAGGAAGGGCGACGCGGTACGAACGGCGCGGCTGGCTCTAGGATCTGATCCGTGCAACAGTTTCGCGCACACCGTGCTCGCTGAAGCAATGAACCCGGTCGTCGGCGGGTGGGAGGAGTCGAACTCCGATTCCACTTGGGTCCATCTGATGAAAGCGGTCGAGTGCGATTCGACGGATGGGAACCCATGGCTGCTTGTGTGGGGGGAATCAATCCGGCGCGGGGATCCAGAAATGTTGCGGAAGTCTTTGGAGGCGCTTGTTCATTCACGCTTTCTGACAAAGGCCGCTCTGGCGTACGGTCGATGGATGCTGCGCGCTCTTCCACCTAATGCCATCTTGCTGACGAACGGGGACATGGACACGTATCCTCCATGTGCCGTGCAGGAGGTCGAGGGCTTCCGGAAAGATGTGGTTGTCGTCAACCGTGGGACATTGAACACGGTGTGGTACGCGCGATTCATTCGGGACCGCGAGGGTGTGATGTTGCCGTTCAGCGATGCCGAGCTTGAACGCCTTTCGGCCTACCGGGACTCCCGTGGCGCTGTGCAGACGCCGTCCGACCAAATCTTCAGTCGATGGGTGGACCAGAAATCGAGCGGATCCTTCGGCCGTCCCTTGGCTATCACGGTGACTGTGGATGAAGGGTTTTACTCCGATATCAAGAGCCATCTCCGTTTCGGCGGACCCTTCTGGTTATGGCAGGAAGCCCCGTCTGACAGGGCGCCTTACATGGCACTGATGAAAGCAAGCCTCGAAGGTCAGCAGCCGGACGACTTCTCTGGTCCGTGGGTGAGCGATCGCGACCGCAGTCCCATCCGAAGGGTTCAGACCAAGCACCTGGTGCAAAACATCACCGCAACGGTGCTCGCGTACTGTACGTTGCTCATGGAAGCGAGTCGGCTCTCTGAAGCGGAACGCTGGCTCAGCTGGGCCGAGGAACTCGAAAGCAAATCGGAGCTGGGGCCGACGTTCACAGAGAAAATCGCTCAATTGAAAAAAGACCTTGCCCGGAGGCAGCGATCGACTGTGCGTTGAGGGCTTGCCGGACCGGATTCCCTTCTCGGTGACACCTCGTGAAACGGAGAAACCGTTCGTCGGTACCCGATGGCTTGCGCTGCGACTTGATGAATAGAGTTGAATCCCGGCTAAACTCTTCCTTAGATTAGAGTCGAGTTGGATGACCGTGGAGTCTTGCCGGACTCATGTGAGGTTCGAATGCTACGCTCGTTACTCAGCCAGAACTGGAAACGCATCAAGCGCTCGCCCGACCTGCAGCGCAATATCGGCTCCAATGCGATCCTCGGCCTGATGCTCCTGGTCTTCTTCCTCAATATCCTGACCGTCGGGCTGATGCTGGACCGCATTTTGAAATCCGCCGCCCCGGACCGGGATCCTATGACCGTTCTGAACGGCTTGTTGCTGTACTATTTTCTTACTGACCTTTTGATGAGGTTCTTTTTTCAGAAGGTCCATACCCTCTCAGCCAAACCGTATCTCATCCTGCCGGTGAAACGGGCTGCGCTGGTGCATACCTTGCTGGTGAAGTCGCTTCTCAGCTGGTTCAACTTCGCACCCCTCCTACTGATCGTGCCGGCACTGTTTTCTGTCGTGAGCAAGGAGGCATCAGGCGTGGCAGCAGCGGCATGGTTTCTCTCGCTGTTCGCTTTGACGTTGACCAATAGCTACATCAACAATTACCTCCGCCATCGTCTGACGACAAATCCGATCGTCGCCAGCGGGATCATGCTCGTGCTCGCGGGTCTCCTGGCCTTCGAGAAATACAACGTGGTCTCTTTTGCAATGGCTTCATCAGCTCTGTTCCAGCTCGTGATGGACGTGCCCATCCTTGTTCTCGTCCCGATCCTCTTGCTGGCCTTGGCGTACCGGATGAACTTCGCTTTCCTCTCCCACCATCTCTACCTCGATGAGGTGACGAAGCTCAGGAGAAGCCGATCGGTGCGAGACGTCTTTGCGTTCGCGCTCAGGTTCGGCGTGCTGGGCCGCTTGATCGGTCTGGAGGCCAAATTGCTGGTCCGCAACAAGCGGCCGAGGACAATTCTCTTCTTCACTGTTGCCATGTTGTTCTACGGGTTCTTCGTCTACCCGACTCCCAGCTTTGCGAACATAGATCTTATGCTTATCCTGGTGGGGATGATCGTTCTCGGGATGTTCGTCTATTCGTATGCGGTGTTCGCCTTCAGCTGGGAGTCAAGTTACTTTGATGCAATCATGACGAGGAACATCGACATACGAACATACTTGCGCGCCAAATATCTCCTGATGGGCATCATGACAACCGCGGCGTACCTCCTCTCGCTCTGTTACGGCGTGTATGGCATGCGGATCGTGCTGGTCAACACGACGCTCTTTCTCTACACGATGGGTGTCGGTGCGTTTGTCATGCTCTACCTCGCAACCTTCAACAGAGCGAAACTCGACGTCGGCACGACCATCTTCAGCCAGCAAGGGAGGACGGGCTTCCACTACGCGGCGTTCTTTGTCGCCATCGCCGTTCATTTGGCAGTCTTTGTGCCGGTGAGACTGGCATTCTCCAGCGATGCCGCGTTCGTAGCGCTGGGGGCCGTCGGACTCACGGGTCTCCTTCTGCACAGGCGGTTGATCGACCTCCTGGGGCGTCAGTTCCAGAAGAGAAAGCACGTGATGGTCGCCGGCTTCCGGTCAACTTAGCGATATGCAACCATGGGTATGATGAGAGAGAAACAGACGATGATCCAGGCCAAGAATCTCACGAAGATCTACAGCGGCGTGACCGTTCTCAATATTCCCGATCTCCGGATCAATCGCGGAGAGCGCTTCGGCTTGGTCGGGAACAATGGAGCGGGAAAGACAACCTTCTTCAGCTTGGTCCTCGACCTGATCCGGCCAAACAGCGGCGAAGTGATTTCGGGTGACCGATCCGTCTTTCAGAGCGACCATTGGAAATCCTATACGGGTTCGTACCTCGATGAATCCTTCTTGATCGAATTCCTGACGCCGGAGGAGTACTTCGACTTCATCGTGGGCCTTGATGGCAAACAGGAGGGAGGTGTCCGGAAGGCGGTGGAGCCGTACGAGGATTTCTTCAATGGGGAGGTGCTCGGGAAGAAGAAACTCGTCCGGGAGCTCTCGAGGGGGAACCAGAAGAAGGTCGGGCTCGTTGCGGCTCTCATGACGAATCCGGACGTGATCGTGCTCGATGAGCCGTTCCCTCATCTCGATCCGACGAGCGTCATCCGGTTGAAGAAAATGCTGAAGGATCTCGCGGCACGGAGAGAGGTTACGATGCTCATTTCCAGCCACGATCTGAATCATGTGACGGATGTCTGCGACCGCATTGCCCTGCTTGAAAAGGGAGTCATCCTCAGGGATATCAAGACGACTTCGGGCACAATGAGAGAGCTTGAATCCTACTTTGCGGCTCAACTGGAGCAATGAGATACTCTCAACGGGCGCAATCCTCTGTGGGGACCGAGCATCGGGGAAGAACATGTCGAAGTGCTTCTGTGAGAGCCGAAGATCTGAGAAGGCCCCGTTGCCGAGTTCTCAGTGGAAGGCTTGAGCCGTAGGTTCGTTCAGCATAAGATATGGCGGACTTCTGGTTGACCGCCCAAGCCATCATAATCAACTGGAGAATTATCTATGTCTGCAATCCTAACGGGTATCATCAGCGGAGCGGCATTTGGAGCCTTCTCCGTCGCAACTATGATCCCTCTAAAAATGGAGGAGCGGAAAACTGCGATGGTCGGGGCCTTTGCAGACCGATTTGCTATCGCATTTGTCATCTGCAATTCATCTCTTCCGGTCGCGGGCTGGTTGAACGGTCTGATCTTTGGAGCCTTGCTCAGCGTCCCGTGCGCCATCATCACCAAGTCGTGGATTCCCATCATGACCTTTGGGATTCTGGGTGGAATCGTCATCGGTGTCATTGTGGGGCACTGAAACCATAGAACTGGCCAGCGGCGCGTCCCAACCCCCAGACACCCCCCCCTCTTTCAGGGGAGAGAGCGGAAGGTCGGCGGCATCATAGGACCCCACTCAATCATGAGCGAGACCGATATCAATCAGACCAAGCTTCCAGCTGGCGTCAGCATACGACACGAACTCAAGCCGGGGGATATCGGCTACCTGACCTATCTGCACGGCACGTTGTATGCCATGGACTGCGGATGGGATCACACCTTCGAAGCTTACGTGGCCGGCCCTCTCTCTGAGTTCGCCAAGTCACACACCGATCGTGAACAGATTTGGCTGGTGGAAAAGGAGGGGGCCCTTGTCGGCTCCATCGCCATCGTTCAGGCAGCACAGGATACCGCGCAGCTGCGCTGGCTGCTTCTTCACCCCGACCTTCGCGGCCTAGGGCTCGGACGGACCTTGCTGGAGGACGCCATGAGTTTCTGCAGGAAGAACGGCTATCATGCAATGTATCTGTGGACCGAGTCCAAGCTGTCCGCTGCCGACAAGCTCTACGGGGCGAACGGATTCCAATTGGCGCAGGAGAAGACGCGCGAATTGTGGGGCACGGTGGTGACTGAGCAACGGTACGAACTGCAACTGGCATAGATGGCCCCGGATGAAGCACAAGGTTTCACATGGACAAGGCACAAACAGTTATCTGCGTTAGAAATGGACACCTATCGAGTAGATTTTGACCGTGTCCCCTGGGAAGCACCGATGAAGGGCCTTCGCTTCAAAGCGGTGCGGCAGGGGGGCCGGCAGCTGCGGCTTGTGGAGTATACAAATGAGATGGAACCCCACTGGTGCGAGAAGGGGCACATCGGGTACGTCCTTGAAGGACAGCTTGAGATTCGATTCCCCGGGGAGGTCTGTACCTACACTGCAGGCGATGGCGTCTTCATTCCCGCTGGTCCGGAACACAAGCACATGGGAAGAGCACTCACTGACGTCGTCAGAGTTCTCTTCGTTGAGGAAGTCGCACCGGGCTCCAGGTAACCCGCCTTCTCATCTGTCCCGGCCGGACTTAACATCATTCCGAATCGAAGGTGTAGATTCTCTCACTTCCGCCTGCGGCCGACTGCAAGAAAGACCCACCCGGAGATATCAAGAGCGTTTCAGGTACTTCCGCGGGATGGGCTTCTCCGGTAGTTCGTCTTGCCAGGCAATGGAAGATATCCACCAGCGATTGTCTTTGAAGAAGAGCTGGAAGCCGTTGATGCCGCGGGTTGGCTTTCCGCGGTCAGCAAGGTTCATCCTCTTTTCGTACGTGCTGAAGAGCTGAGCCAGGCTGCCGTAGGTCTCTGTCCTCCGCCCGATCTCCTTCTCATCGAAGCTCCTCAACGTCCCCTTCTCGACACGTCCGCCGAAGAAGGCGATGAACCCTTCCCGATCCATTTCCATCACCGTGTCGCTTGTCATCCGTACGCACGGGCTGGTTGCCGAGGCGAACAGACTCCGGAAGCGATCCCAGTCGGGGGATCTTCCCTCAGGAAAGGAGAGAGATTCATAGAAGATCTTGATGAGGTTGTCGACTGACCGGAGATCGGGTCCTTGGGTGGAAGCGGTCTCCGCTGCGCACCCGACGTTGTTGAAATGCGGAGTCTCTGGAGTATCCGAAGGAACGGTCGTGAAGAGGAAAATCCCAAGCAGCGAGAGGGAAAACAAGACCCTCGATCCACGGTAGAAATAGGGATTGCGATGCATATCAACCTCCTGAGAGAACATACATTCCATCGGCCGCAGGTGCTCACGCACCAGGGATGTTAAGAACTATCGACGGCGAAAGCAACTGGGGATTCGACAGCTCTTCTGGAATTCACGCAAGAGTTGCTGGTCGAAGGATTTCGCCTTTTCGTACCTGTTCTGATCTCGCGATCCCCTTCCTGTCCGGTTCGCAAATTCGATAATGGTTCGTCTTAGCCTCTCAGTCAGCAGAAGCCAACGAAAGGACTTTTTTGGGCAAAAGGTCTTACATTCTTCCATCGCAAGGCAAAGGAGCTCTTGCCGGAGAAAACTTGGGAGGTACCCATGGCAAACGTCATGACCGACGCGCACGAAATCATCACGAAGCCCAGAGAGATCATCTTTCAACGGAAAGCTGAACGCGTCATTGAGAATCTCGCGAAGCGCAATATCTCCGCGATCTACTGCCGCACCTGCAAACAGGCGGTCAGCGAGATTCGCAAGCTGATCCCGGAGGGCGCAACGGTTGCGCTCGGCGGTTCAGTCTCCATCATCCAATCGGGCATGCTCGACGTGTTGAGAAGCATGAACATCGCTTTGCTCGATCGGTACCGCATGGGGATTACGAACGAAGAGGTGGAAGAGATCCTAAGGCGAGGCGTCGGAGCGGACGTGCTCTTGATGAGCAGCAATGCTGTCACAGCGGACGGCAAGCTGGTGAATGAGGACGGTCGGGGGAACCGCGTCGCGGGCCTCATCTTCGGTCCGAAGAGGGTCATCCTCATGGTGGGGGTCAACAAGATTGTCCCGACGGTGGAGGATGCGATCGCTCGCATCAAGAACATTGCAGCCCCGTTGAACTGCGTCCGGCTGGGCGCCGACACGCCATGTGCGCGGACTGGCTTCTGCGATGACGCCGACTGCCACGCGCCGGCCAGAGTCTGCAGCCAGATCACAATCACCGAGTCGAGCCGCACAAAGGAGAGAATCACCGTCGTCCTCGTCGGCGAGGAGCTGGGCTACTAATGCAGGTTCAAACAAGTTTTCTTGCATTTTGCAGGTGATCTCCCTCGGGCGCTGACCTGAAGCTTCTGTCGCTCTTTCACTCGCTGATTCTTGAAATGGATTTGCCGCTTTCTTTTGGAAAGAAAGCGGCAGAAAGAAATTTGGTCGAAATCGTAACTCCCCGTGATGGGCCCTCCAACTTGCGTGCTGGCATTTTACCCCCGACAGGACGGGAGGAACTTCCAATCCAACGTGCACGTGGGGGTGAAATGAAACGCACGAAGAAGCCGTCCGACACATCTGCCTGACGATTTCGACCTGTCGAGGAGATGATATCTTTGTCCCGAAATCGCGGCAAGTGGGGAGGTGTGCAATCCGTGGGTTTAGATTTCGGCCCGGATCAACAATCGATTGGAGATGGAAAAGATCTCACGGGACGAAAGTTTCGGCATGTGGGAAGACGGATCATCGTGCGTTTGATTTCGGGACTACTTTTCCCGCTTTCAAAACTATGAAAGGCGGGATCCCGTAAAGCGGGACTTTCTGGCACTTTCTTTTGTAAAGAAGGTGCCAACAACAAATTCACGAAGCCGAAAAATGTACAAGAATACTTTTCGAAAACCGCGCTAGGATGGTTCTTTTTCGCGCCGCATAGGATGCCGGAATCCAAAATCTCTTCATCATCTCACAACTGCGTGAGGAAGGAATGAAAAAGGTCAATCAAGTGATCAATGTATTCCTGATCCTCTCGCTTTCACTGGCCTTTAGCAGTTCGAGTCCCTATGAGAGAGTCCGTGACGACACCGCTCAGAATGATGCTTGTACCAGCATCATTGTTGGAAAAGCCGCTTCGCTCGATGGCTCTACGATGACCTCTCACTCCTGTGATTCCCAGACCGACAGAACGTGGATGAACATTGTCCCGCACAGAAAGCATAGTCCGGGCGATTCAACGGCGATCTTTATGGAGTCGAAGCGGAGCAAGGGGCCTCAAGACGCCGACGTGATCTCGGTCGGGCAAATTCCACAAGTGCCCGAGACGTACGCGTACATTAATACAGCTTATCCGGTTATGAACGAGCATCAGCTCGCGATCGGGGAAACAACCTTCGGGGGGAAGAAAGAACTGAAGAGCGATGAAGGCATTCTCGACTGCCCTGAGCTCTACCGGATCGTCTTGGAGAGAGCCAAGACGGCACGGGAGGCAATTCACCTCATCGATGAACTCACGAAGCGCTATGGGTATAACGACTGGGGGGAGTGTTTCACATTTGCCGACCCGAATGAGACCTGGCACTTTGAGGTCCTGGGACCGGGAGCCGGCAAGATGGGCGCTGTCTGGGCTGCCGTCAGGATTCCCGACGACCACGTCGGCGTGTCGGCCAATGCGTCGAGGATCCGCCAGATCAATTTGGAAGACCCCGACAACTACATGGCATCAGCGAATGTCTTTTCCCTCGCCGAGGGAAAGGGGTGGTGGAGCCCCCAAAGCGGTGAGCCTTTTGAGTTCTGTTACGCCTATGCAGACAGAAATGGCGTCTATAGCAGAAGAAGAGAGTGGCGCGTGCTGAGCAAGGCCGCGCCCTCGCTCAAGCTCGATCCGAACGCCGAAAACTACCCCTTGTCCGTCAAGGCTGAGAAGAAGCTATCCGTGAAGGATGTTCTGGAGATATTCCGCGACTACTATCAAGACACGGAGTTCGATATGACGAACGGCATTTGGTCCAAAGACAAGGAGGGGAGAGTCATCAAAAGTCCTGTCGCGAATCCGTTCATGAACAATGAATACAAGGCATTGTTCAATGTGAAGAGTGAACGAACGATCGCGTGTGCTCGGGCGACCTATGTTCACGTTACGCAGTCAAGAAACTGGTTGCCGAACGCGATCGGAGGCGTCGCGTGGTTAGGGTATGACAACCCCGTGAGCACTCCTCATACCCCTTTCTATTGCGGCATCGAGAGGATGCCGGTGAGCTACGTGATCGACGGACGGGCAAAATTCAGAAGGGATTGTGCCTGGTGGGCGTTCAGATCTGTAGGGCAACTCTGCTATCTGCGCTATCAGGAGATGGCGAAAGATGTCGAGGCCGTATGGCGGGAGATTGAGAACAAGGCGTTTGAGAACCAAGGCGAGTTCGAGAAGAAGGTCCTGGAAATTCACAAGACTGATCCCCCGCGAGCGAGGAAGATGCTCACAGAGTACACCCTCAAGATTGCCGACGATGCTGTTGCTCGTTACTGGCAGCTGGGCGATGACCTGTGGACGAAGTATACGTACAAGTTCTAGGTAGGCGACATTTGCGCCTTTGCAGGCGGGAACGAAAGTGGGCGTGGCATCCTGCAAGCCGCGCGGGCTACGAAAGCATCTGCGCGAGGTGTTTTTTCGATGCACCCAATGCAAGCAGCGAGCGAACAAGCAGATCAAGAGAAACTGATGGGTCTCCGGCTTCCATCTTAGCAATTCTCGACTGACTCGATTTCAACAAACGAGCGAGCTCGTCCTGAGTCAGTTTTTTGTTACGACGATATTCTTGGAGATTCTTGCTCAATGTTAGCTTCAGTTCAACATAGGCAGCTTCTTCAGGCGAAAGGTTCAGGAAATCAGCCGGCGTTCCGACTTTCCACCCCTTCGCTTCCAGGCGTTTTTTCTTGGTCGTCTTCATTCGTTTCCTCCAATGCTATGAGTCATAAACTCGAATCCGTCGTCTGCAATTGTCAATTACCTCCTTCGGCGTCCTCTGAGTCTTTTTCTCGAAGACTTCGAGAATCAGAATGGCATCTCGATCCAATCGATAAACGATCCGCCAAGTCTTGTTCCGATCCTCAATCCGAAGCTCGTGACATCTGGGGCCAATTGTCGGCATCGGGCGTGAACGAGGTAGAGAGAGCTTCACGCCCGTCTGCAGGAGTCGCAAAAGACAACCTGCTTCGATTCTTGCCTGGCTTGAAAGCGGCGGTGTTTTTATCTCGCCGTGCAACCAGACAAGTGGCTTGTCGATTGTTTTCATCCGCACACAAGATATGTCATTTTTGACATAGAGTCAAGCGAACAGTACCCAAACGAGGCAATCGCCGCCTGACAAGCGGCGCAACGATGCCCCCGTTTTTGGAATCGAGGAGGAACGTTTGGGTACCGTGGAACCGTTATGCATTTAGTGTTGCCGAACTGCGTTGACTGACCGGGTCCCGTGCCTTCAAAAAAAGAGTACCAATTCACCTCAATACTGGAACAGTCCCACAATAGACTGTGGGGCTGTCATTTCGGTGTACCGAAATCAATAGCTCAGAAGCTGGTTGATGCCCGCACGCGCCGCGTTGTTTGTTCGCTCAACGGCTCGGTAGAACACCAATGTGCCCTGCTGCCTCGCGGCGACGGTTCGTATGTGGTCACCGTCAACAAGAAGCTGTGCGTGATGCTGGGTTTATCGTTCGGGATGACGGTACGTGTCAGTCTGTGGAAGGATGAGAGCAAGTACGGTTTGCCTATGCCCCTGGAACTGGAAGAGCAGCTCCGGCAAGACAAAGAAGGTGATCGCCTGTTCCACACCCTAACGGCTGGGAGACGGCGGACGCTCTTGTACACTATCAACTCAGCGAAGAATACGGATGCCAGGCTCTTCAGGGCCGTCGTCATAATACGGCATCTGAAGGCCAACGGCGGCAAGGTGAGTTATAGGCAGTTGAGTGAAATGCTGAGGCGGCGATAGTCTGAAGATACTCGGGAATTCAATCTGAGACTGCAACGTCGTGCACTAGGGTTTGGAGGAAACCGTGAAGACTACAGGGAACACGATCCTGATCACCGGCGGCGGCACGGGCATAGGATTCGCTCTCGCCGAGGCGTTTTCGAGAGCGGGCAACGAAGTCCTCATCTGCGGCAGACGAACCGAAAGGCTGGACGAGGCGAAGCGTCAATTACCCGAGGTCCACGCCCTCCCGTGCGATCTTACGGAGAGCGAAGGGAGGCAAGCTTTGTTCGACTGGGCGACATGATTCTTTCCCAACCTGAACGTCCTCGTGAACAACGCCGGGATCCAGCGACAGATTGATCTCCGCACAGGAGCGAGGGACCTCCTGCAAGGGGAGGACGAGATCGAGACGAATCTTCGAGCGCCCGTTCACCTCACCGCTTTGTTCATTCCGCATCTCATCAAACAAGAGTCAGCTGCGATCGTCAACGTCTCCTCGGGATTGGCTTTCGCGCCCCTGGCGATCATGCCCCTGTACTGTGCAACGAAAGCCGCTATGCATTCATTCAGTCTCTCCTTACGGCACCAGCTGAGGGAGACACCCATCAAAGTGTTCGAGATCATTCCGCCCACCGTTGACACGGAACCTGACAGAGGGGCAAGAGCGCGAAGAGGTCAAGAGGATAGAGGGATCAAACCTGGAGACGTGGCCGCGGCAACGGTGCAGTCCCTGGAGGCGGATAAGTATGAGGTTGCGGTGGGGAGGGCTCAATGGCTCATTACGGAAGGGCGGAAAGATCCGGAGCAACTTTTTCAGAGGATGAATGGTGCATGACGCGTGTCCGTGAGCGAAATCGAACTCCGCGCCCTGCTGTTCGCTTCTTAGGCGCACCCCTCACAGCAGTCTCGTACTCAGTGGCGGAGAGAGAAATCTGCGCTTGTGATCTCCCTAAGATCCTCTGCCCCTCTCACGATTCAGACGCTCAGGTTGCCCCCACCATTTTCCTTAATCCTCCACAATTACCAGAATTCGGAATTCTGTGTGATTTCCAGCAGACCGAAGCCGGAAAACCGTTCATAAAGGTGGGTACGTCCGGTCGGCACAATATTTGTGTCATTCTTGACACCTATGACCGAACAGGAAAGTGGACATGGCCCAAGTCGTTGAAAAACCGAAGAAATCAGTCGGCGGCGTCATCATCATAGCGGAGCGATGCAAGGGATGCGGCTTCTGCGTAGAGTTCTGCCCGCCGGAGGTCCTTGAGCTTTCCAGCCAGTATAATGCGAAGGGATATCACCCTCCCATTTTGGTGAACAAGGATGGCTGCACCGGATGCGACATCTGCGGCATGGTCTGTCCTGATTTCGCGATCTACGGGTTCATCATGAAAAAGAAACTCAAGGAGGTCAAATAGTGCACGCAGACCCGGTCGGCGTTCTCACTGGAGCTCATTTTGTTGACGGAGACCACGCGTGCAGCGAAGGCGCGATCGCAGCAGGGTGCCGGTTTGTTGCCGGGTATCCTATCACGCCGTCGACGGAAGTCGTCGAGCGCATCGCGGAGCGCTTTCCGTTTGTTGGCGGGATGTTCATTCAGATGGAGGACGAGCTCGCCTCTTCTATCGCAATTCAAGGAGCTGCGTGGGGAGGAAAGAAAGCGATGACTGTGACATCGGGTCCGGGTTTCTCTCTGATGATGGAGCACATCGGTTTGGCGGCGATGACAGAAACGCCATGCGTGTTCGTCAACGTCCAGCGGGCCGGTCCGTCCACGGGTCTGCCCACAATGCCTGCCCAGGGAGATATGATGCAGGCGCGCTGGGGATCGCATGGCGACTATGAGATTATCGCTCTCTCCCCGAATTCACCGCAGGAATGTTTCGACCTCACCATCAGAGCATTCAATCTGTCCGAACAGTACCGGGTTCCCGTTCTCTTCATGATGGATGAGTGTGTGGGACATATGATCGAGCGTGTCGTGATTCCGCCTGCGGAGAAGATCGAGGTGTACCAGCGGCGAATGTACGAAGGACCGAGAGAGAACTTTCTTCCGTTCGAGGCAGGGAACGATCTTGTGCCCATGTTGGTCAAAGCCGGCGATGGATATCGCATTCATGTCACGGGTCTCACGCACGACGAGAAAGGGTATCCAGACATGACCGTCGGCACCCAGGCAACGCTCGTACGGCGCCTTGTGGACAAGATCCGCCTGCACACCGATGACATCATCCGGTTCGAAGAACAGAATATCGAAGACGCCGAAATCGTCGTCGTCACGTACGGCATCACCTCCCGCACCGCGATTCCCGCGATCGAGCAGGCAAGGGCCAAAGGGATGAAGGTGGGGCATCTGCGGCTTGTCGTGGTGTGGCCCTTCCCGGAGAAGCGCATACGAGAGCTTGCAGGCCGCGTGAAGGCGTTCGTTGTTCCCGAGCTCAACCTTGGACAAATGGTCTACGAAGTTGAACGTTGTGCGGCTGGAAAATCGAAGGTCCTCTCCGTGCCTCATGCCGGCGGGACGGTCCACCAGCCGAAGGACATCTACGCCGCAATTGAGAAATCTCTACGAGGATAGAAGCGTATGCCAGAGGAATTGTACGAACTTGAGACGGCGGTTCCCGAGAATCCGATCGAAGAATATCTTCGGATGGATCGGATGCCCCACATCTGGTGTCCGGGTTGCGGCATCGGGACGACGGTGAACTGCTTTGCGCGGGCTCTCGAGACGAGCGGACTGGACCTTGACAAGGTCGCGATCGTTTCCGGCATCGGCTGCACAGGGCGCGTCGCGGGTTACGTCCGGTTGGATTCGTTCCACACGACCCACGGACGGGCGATCCCGTTCGCGACCGGCCTGGGGTTGGCGAATCCGGGGCTCAAGGTGGTGGTGTACAGCGGTGACGGCGACCTGGTGGCCATCGGTGGGAATCACTTCATTCATGCCGCGCGGCGCAACGTTGATATGACGGTCATTCTCATCAACAATATGATCTACGGCATGACCGGCGGGCAGGTGGCGCCGACCACCCCGATAGGCGCGACCGCCTCTACGGCGCCCCACGGCAATTTCGAGGAGACGTTCAATCTGCCGTTCCTCGCGGAGTCCTGCGGGGCCGTCTATGTGGCGCGCTGGACCTCCTACCATATCCGGCACCTGACGAAGTCCATCAAAGAAGCGCTGGCCAAGAGGGGATTTTCGTTCGTTGAGATCCTCGCGCCGTGCCCGACGCTCTACAGTCGCCGCAACAAGCTCGGGGACGGTCTCGAGCAGATGGTATACTACAAGGATCATAGCGAGATCCGAAACGGGGCGGACACGAAGAGCGTTGCCCTGGACTTCCAGGGGAAAATCGTTGTCGGCAAGTTTGTCGACAGAGAACGACCGACCTACCTCGATGCGATGAACGAGCACTTCCAGAAGAGGCTTGGTGACCGATATGTTCCATCCGACGAAATGAGGCAAATCCTCCATGCCCAGAACAGAAATTAAGATCGGTGGCTTCGGCGGACAGGGGGTGATCCTGTGCGGATACATCCTCGGCCGGGCTGCGTCCATCTATGATGACAAGCATGCCACGATGATTCAGTCGTTCGGCCCCGAGGCGCGGGGGAGCGCGTGCAGCGCACAGCTGATTGTTTCCGACAAGCCCATCAGCTACCCCTATATCGTCGCTCCTAACCTGATGGTCTTGATGTCCCAGGAGGCGTACTCAAAATTTTCGCCGGAGCTCGCGGTCGGCGGCACGCTTCTCACGGAGGAGGACCTCGTCGTCACACACAACCTTCGAAAGGACATTCGCCACTTCTCCGTTCCGGCGACACGGTTTGCCGAGGCGCTGGGGAAAAAACTCGTGCTCAACGTCGTGATGCTCGGATTCACCGCGGCCATCACGAACATCGTTGGGGCCGAGGCTGCCAAAAAGGCTGTTCGGGTCTCGGTTCCCAAAGGGACGGAGG
>Ga0315279_10002350_pt1 | contig 28634 bp, 24 predicted proteins | sample YL17G06_20_MG_FD_203694 | JGI IMG/M metagenome (GOLD analysis project Ga0315279, IMG submission 203694) | Sediment microbial communities from Yellowstone Lake, YNP, Wyoming, USA - YL17G06_20 | ecosystem: Environmental > Aquatic > Freshwater > Lake > Sediment | place: USA: Wyoming | collected... | reverse complement strand
TTCTGATAGAGAGTGAACGTAATCTATTTGCTTCATATATTCTGTCCTCCAAAAGTATTTTTTATGAGAGCAGGATACCATTTTCATGTGTTATTGTCCAGAAATTTATCTGAAATCACTTAGTTCAACAGCTTTACCGAATTTGCCATCTACCCATTTAACATTGCCTTCAACTTTACCATCGTGACCATTGCCAGATACGTCTGTTGTATCTCCATCCTTGTCAAACAACCACAGACCTACCACAATGCCCGGGTCTACTTTTGCTTGTATAGAAGTTGTGACCATCAAACAAATTGTTAACATTATTCCATAAAACAGAAAAAACCTAATCCTCATTTGACCTTCCTCCTATAAATTGCGGTATTTTTCGCAAAAAGGATTACAAATACTTTAAGGCAACACTGTATACGTACCTTATTGTTAGTTGCCTGCTATTGAACAACATAAAGAGAATATAACACAATTACATTCTGACGTCAAGTGTATCAATTTCTAGTTTTTCTCTCCCTGTGTCTATTCTTGCTCCAACTTATGGTTTTTATAACTAACTAAAAAATCGTATTAACGGAGCAATGCTAGTTTTCCAGAAACTGACCGCTGTTCACCTTTTAAATCCATCATAATAATCTGACAGACATATACTCCAGATGCAATTTGTTTGCTGGAATCGCCTCGAGATAATGAATCACTATTCCACTTGATATTATTATTTGGACCTCGTTGTCCGCCGTTCTCACCGGGGTTAAACTTCTCGTTAAAGATCAAGTTCCCCAAAAGGTCGTATATACTAAATGTAACATAAGCGTCCTGACTCAATCTATACCTTATATTCAATTCGGAGTATTTGCTGATAAATAAAGGATTTGGATAGATCAGTAGATCAGATATTCCCAGTTCCGATGATACTTGTATAATTCTACGTACCACATTATTAGTGTAATCAGACTCGAAAATGTTAAAATCTGGATTTATTTTTATGATAACATCATAATCACCCCAATTGCTTAAAGGAATAATTTCACTTATCTCAAATGAAGACCTAGCTTTTATATTAAATTTTAATTCCTTTAAAAGCTTTGGAGAAATCCATGTCTCAGGAGGGCTTAACCATATCTGTGCAGTGACGTTTATCGCATCCTCATCACCTGCATTTCTTACATAAGCATTAACATTTATCGTGCTTCTCGGTTTTGATGAAGTCTGAGAAGTGGTAACGGAATCTGAACTTATAACAAGGTCTGTATTAATTACATTATCTGGTTCTACAATCGGATTTGCCAGCATTGCAAGTGTAGCTATAACCAGCTTTGAAGCTCTTAATATAAGTTCAGGATTAAGCTTGTCTAACGTATCATTATCTGTGTGATTTACCGGTGAAAACTCATCCGATGACGAATCGCTTGCCTCTGTTACGAGAACAGCGTTGTAACCTGATTTCCAGAATGGAGAATGATCGCTGTAAATTATTTTGGGATTAATAACTTTGCTGACAGCGAGATCAATACCATGTTCATTCTGTACGTGGCTTATAGCGTTTGCTATCCATTCGGAATTCTCGTTTGTCACAACCGCAATATCGGGTTCGTTGGGATCATATCCTATCATATCAAGATCAATAACCCCGGCGATCTGATGACCGAGAGCAGATGCGTCTTGTGCATAGTGCTTGCTTCCGAACATACCCAATTCTTCCCCGGAAAATGCAATGAATTTAATGGAGAAATCGAAATCATAATGGCTTAGTATTCTTGCCATTTCAATAACAGCAGATGTTCCAGAGGCATTGTCGTCAGCACCCGGCGCGGGCAAAGATTTCCAATCCCACATCCATCCAGCAGATAAACTAGCTGTGCTGTCGTAATGAGAGCAGACTATGTAAGTTTTATTACTATGAGGACCTTTTCCATGCAGTGTTGCAACCACGTTTCTCATTTCGTAACTGTTCTGTATCGTGGTTTTCTCGTCTTTTTTGGTAATTGTGTGGATGAAATGGTCATATTCTACGTCCAGACCATAACTTGTGAACCTGTTATATATATATTTCGCTGAATTATCACATGCTCCATCGGTTGGGTCACTAGCATCACTCACTCTAAGGCAGTATCGGCTTTTGTAAGAAGTGTCTGACGATTTTACATCTTTGTTTTCTTGCAAATCAGAGACAGTTTTCATCATGTTTTCCACGTTTATGGAGCGCGCTATCTCCTCTATCGTCTGATACTCTCCTACCGTACTAGCAAGCGTTACAGCAGATAAGCAGCAGAAACATAATATAATAAGGAAATAGAATCTATGTAAAATCAAATTATTAAACTTCATCAATTATCAATTCAAATCCGAACAGAAACTGAACCAGAAATGGACCCGCTAATAACTTTAATAAACGCAAATTGTTTAAAAGATTCGCGACGATTCTCGTTATTAGCGGAAAAAAATAATATCAATCAATACGTAGGTTTTTGGGGATATTCAAGTAATGGCAAATATGTATCTACCATACGATGACGAGGACCAATAGATCGCCAGTAACCGACCCAATCAAGTTCCTCTCGTTTATTCAAATCCACTTCAGCCCAAAAGACACCATTCTTGCCATTATTTGAAGCGAGGATTCGTCCCATCGGATCGATAACCAAACTGTTGCCATCATAGACTGACGGCACCATGTAAACGCCGTTATCCCTTGCCCTGACACGAAACACTGTTTCACCATCAGCAATACCGTCATGGTCAGGCAATGTATTACCCCACGTTGGCGCAAATATAATTTCCGCACCTCGAAGTGCAAAGATTGATTCAGGCTCAGAGAAGAACCAGTCATAGCATATCTGTATGGCGATAGTGCCAAAATCTGTTTGAAAAACCGGGTATTCACTTCCGGGGGTGACTCCCTGTTTCCATTCCTCTCTTGGAAGATGAATTTTTCGGTATTTGCCAGCGACCTTGCCTTCACGGTCTAGCAATACAGCGGTGTTATAAATTGTCTCTCCGTCAAGTTCAGTGAGTCCAGCGACGACCCATATTTTATTCCTTCGTGCCGAATCACCCAGAATCTCTGTGTCTCGCCCGGGAATTGGTTGAGCGCAATCTACAATACTAAGTGGTGTACCAGCCATAGTCAGCGCCTCTCCAAGACAGACTATATCCAGACCCAATTTCCCTGCATCATCAATCTGTTCACAACACTGTTGCAGATTTTTCTCTGGTGTCCCCCCTGATGGTCGTAAATACACCGTTCCGATCTTGACTTTGCGTGGTTTTATGGAGTCAGTCTTGCTCATATTTGCCTTTTTCCAGATTACTGATCCACCTTGAAGCCATTTCACATCCAGAAAGATCATGGCGCCATTGGCTTCATCTGGTGCTGTCAGTACATCATCAAATTTTGCAAGATCACCGTCAATAATAGGTCCTCGAATGAGCATCCCGGCATAATGTAAAGGTGCGCCATCACGCACCCAAGTTACCCTGACGAAAACTGCTCTATAAGGAAACTGAATGTTTTTCAGCGCACAATCAACCTTTAGGGCATAAGCGCATCCACCTTCAATTCCCTTAACTTCCTGAAATATCCCGCCGACAGAGTAAGGATTATTTGAAGCCTCTACAAGCACGCCTTCAGAGGATGCCTTGAAAGAACAGCTTGCATTTTTTACTACTGGATTCCAGACAGACCAGCCTTTTGGCAGATTAGTCGAATCTATGGATGCGAAATTACCGTTAGAAACAAGTTCCTTTGTTGCATCTGTTGGTGTTAAGCACATCAGATTAGATGCGACAATATCAAGAATAATAAAACAACAGATTACCATTTTTAATTCCTCCAGCTTTATTTGTCACTAAGATTAAAAAGAAGTTCCACAGCAGTATCTGCCATCACTTCACCAACGCCCGGCAGGAATCCACGAGACAATGCCGAACGTACTTCGTATCCCTTATGATCAAAGGTTTTCATGGCTTCTGTTGGTACGTCCTTCATATTTTCCTCAAAAGCTTTCTTAGTGGGAACGTACCCAACCCAGCCGTTTGCCAATTCTGATACAAACGTTCTCTTAAACGGTGAGCGTTTCTTAATATCCATCTGTAACTCGACAAAATACTCCGCAGGTATACCCACGAAACCTATGTCTCCGACTTTGATCGCCTGTATTTCTGCCACACCTAGCTCTTTGTTAGCATCATCTCGCATTGGCAGTTGTATAACCTTGCTTATAACGCTGACTCCTTCGTTAGATAATGGCTCCATATCTTTCAATCCTATGCAAACGTCACTGGCAAGCGTCTTACCCATCCATCTGGAATGTTCGTGACCCTGACGAGGATATGGGCTACGTACATCAATATGGTTGACGTCGCCACATGCGCCGTTTGTGAAAAGTACAAAAGGCTTATCGCTTAACCTTTCCTGAAGCCTGACTGTCGTATGTCCGGGATAGTCAGCAGATATTTCCGTACCACCCACACAGTCGCAGTGGCAGGCATAGTTGACGTATAATGCTTTGAGTTTGCTGTTCTTGGCTGTAAACGAGATTACGCCAACTTCTGGATCAATGGGTCCTGCTGGTTCGATGATGTCGGGATTTCTGTATCCTGGGTTAGTTTGAGTTGTTCCATCCTTCATTTTATATCGGCGATTGAATGCGATACGATCCTCGTAGGAGATTCCACCTGCAATAGTGGATGACTCCATATCGCTCAAAGCCTTTATAACAGCCAGAGATGCCATCTCTGGAAACTCATCAAGCCATTTGAGTGTTACGTCAGCACCTTCGGGCATACGGAAGGTTCGTGTCTGCGGACCTGTATGCGTGTGAGTACAACAGACCATAATGTTTTTGCCATCTATACCAGCTTTTTTAGATATAATCTCTCTGACCTTCGCAACCTCGTTAGCAGTCAGGCATATCAGGTCACAGGACAATACACCTGCAATAGTCTTTCCATCATCAAAGAGCATTGCCTTTGCAAAGAGATCATCATGGACAGCAGTAGCCTGTCTTTCGTGAAAGTGCCCTGCCATAAAAGCACCGAGACCGGGCGTAATCTTTGATGCACCGAAACCTATTCTTATAGTTGACATAATACCATCCTCCCTATTCCACAATGACAAGTGTGTCAAAAGAAAATAACGAATTTTCTTGAGTTATTGCCAATGCTAATTATAGTATGTTGAATTAAGAAATGCAATAGAATATTATTGTTTGATGATAATCAAACTCAAGTAATTTATACTTTAAAAAGAGAACATTCTTATATTATGAAAAGCGATATTTTAATCAAATTTGGGAAAAGAGTTAGAGAAGAAAGAACAAAGAATAATTTGTCTCAAGAGGAACTTGCATCAAAAGCTGGTGTCCATCGAACCTATATTGGAATGATTGAACGAGCAGAAAAAAACATTACTCTTGAGAATATAGAAAAAATCGCAAATGCCCTTAATTTAAAACTAGAAGATTTATTCAGAGATTTATAATATGACAATTAAGCAGGTTTTACGAAAAATCAAAAAGGAATTTGATACTGCTATAACTATGGCTCAATTTAATGGGAAATTATATTATAACGGAAATTCTGCTAAGGAAGCATTAATCAGATCTCAAAGAACAATCAACTACATACATGATTTTGTCAAAAATGAATTTGTTAAAACTGGGGTCAATAAAGAAAAAATCTACCCATCTATCGGAAAGACTGTTCCAGAAATTAAGTTGAATGGTTTCCTAAAGTCCAAAAATCAAGACATTGTGATAATTCCTGATAAGAATTTGTTAAATAAAATTGACAAATCCACCCCTAATAACAAAAGAATTTTATCAGTAAATGTAAGAAGTCAATTAAGTAGTTTGAAAAAGAACATTGATACTTTATATGAAAGAACATTTGCAGAGGCATTAAATCTGCATCTTAGTTGTCCTAAACAATGTTTAGGTGAAGTTTATTTGATTCCTACCCATGAATACGATGATCAGGCAATGAAAAAGAATAAAGTCGAATTTAAAGGTATCTCTAAGATTGAAGATTATATAAGGATATTTCAAGCTATAAATAATAGAACATCTCCAGAAGGAAATGAATACAAATACGAAAGAGTATGTTTACTAATCGTTGATTTTAGAGAAGAAAATCCAAAGCTATATTCCAAAATAGAGGAATTAATAAAAGATGAATTGGTCAATGAAAATACAAATATAAATTTAGATAGTTTAACAATTGAGAATTTTGCAAGCGATTTGCTGAAAATATACTCAGAACGATTTGGTCCAAATCTATTAGGATAACTAGATTTTTATTCCGTATTTACTAATCAAGAATTTGTCAATCTCTTTTCTATCTTCCTCATTTTTCAAGAATTCAATTTCTTCTTTTGTGAAATTTGGTATGCCAAACAATTCGATGAAGTTCTTTTGGAAACATGGATAATCACCCTCAATCGAAACACTCGTTCTTTTTATATAATAATCCATCACCTTTGAATTTAGTATCTTAGCCAGTATTTCGAGAGGTATATTGTTTTTAGAAAACAAATTGTCATAATCTTTTACATAAATTGCGTATCCGTTGCAGAAAAGGGCTTCTTCATTTATTTCTAATAGAAATCTTGGTTTTGCGCTAAAGGTTGGTGTAAGAAGTTTTTTGCCTTGAAAATTTAGCCCTTGTGTCCTTGCATAAGCAAACCATTGTTGGTATTCGACATTACCTTTATCACGAGTAGACAACTCTTCTTTTGCGATTATTAGATATTCGTAGCATTTAGGGAATCTCTCTTTTATTTCTCCCTCTTTGATTATCTCAACTTTGCCATTTACTTTTTTATAAGGGAAAATAATTCGTCTTTTATTATTGATGAGATCAGATTGATCCTTAAAATCAGAGATCTTCGCAATAGGTTTTGTTATTTCTTCTTCGATTAGATATTGCCTATCTTTATAATCCTTTTTATAATAGCCATCATTAAATGTATTACCATCAATAAAGTAGACTGAATCTTTACAGGTAGCTATCCCTACTTTTATATTCACTACGTTTCCAAGACGGTTTTCCAAGTTCTCAATGGCTTTTATATTCTCCTGATCGACATCTCTTAATAATCGCCATTTTTTGTCATCTAAAGACTTAAAATAAATTTTCGAGTAATCTAATCTCGCCAAATTACTCAAATTGCTATTATCATCTACCCTTTCATAATAAAAGTAATCTTTCTCTTTTTTGGTTAAAAATGTTATACAAGTATATGTTTGAGCGTCAAATAACTTAATGTGGTTAAAATCAATTATCCTATCCAAAAGTCTATTTGACGTAAAATACTTTCTTAAATTAATTCCCGCTAGGGATGTAAAATAATTATTCGGTGTAATATAACCAAGAATTCCACTGCTTTTTAAAATATCAACGCCAAGCTCGAAAAATGCGAAATATAGATTATAAGTTCCGCTTTTTAGCGTTTTCCAGTCTAAAAATAACCTGTTCCTTAATTCTTCTGACAGGTCCTGAAATTTAACGTAAGGGGGATTACCAATAACGACATCAAATCCCCCGTTAGTAATAACATCCTTTAATTCTGTTTTCCAATCCATTTTCAGACTATCATCACAAATCAGGTTGAACCTAATTTGCTCGATATCCTCTTTGTTCAATAAAGTAAGCAAAGAAAGCAATATCTTTGCTCTTCTGATACTGTAATCTGCAATATCTACTCCAAAGAGATTTTCTTCTATAATCCTAGTATATTCTTTATTATACTCTTTGTTTATAAATTCAGCGGATGATAATAGAAATGCTCCACAACCACAGCTAGGATCACAAACTTTCGAATCTTTATTTGGGATTGCCTGAGATGATATAAAACTTGTAATAAATTTTGGTGTAAAGAAAGCACCATTTAGTTTTCTATCTTTTAATGGTATTAATATTTCAAAAATATTAACCAGATCGAAAAGATTCAATTCAATATTTTTGTCACTCAAAAATTCTTTTATTTCCTTAATTTCATTGTCTTTAACACTTAGTATTGATTTGATAATCAAATTATTTTTGACAATGATCGCATTAATATCAGTAAATAATTGCACAAGTGCAATCTCAATTTTCTCTGTATTGTATTTTTTAATTAAATAATCTATATACTTTTGCATAGTTGAGTACATATTAACCCCGTTATAAGAAATAGAAAATGGAAGGAATTTTCGCTAGCAGTAGATATTTTCGGCAAATTAATTGAAAAACTTAAGTTTATTACTTCTGAGATCTGTCAAAAATAGCTATTTTCCAGAATCTCCATTTTTCCTTACACATCTTCTCCTATTTTTTATATAGAATTGTAATCGTTAAAAAATGCCATTTAGACACAATTGTAGGATGGGTAAATGGTTTTGAATTATTGTTTTTACAAGATTCATCAGCTATTAATTATTGTAAATGTAAATAACAAGCAAAAACCATTTACCCATCCTACTGTAAACCCATTTTTTAACGATTACGAATTAGTGAATATGTTTTCCATTTTGCCACCTTTTGTTCTCTATAAGTTAATATCTTTCAGTTTGTTTTACTATTATAACGCCAGAAAAGGTATTTTTCAAGTTACAGATAAAACTTGTAATGAAGTGTTTCAGTATGTAATTTACTCACGTTGCTATTGGGCGTGATAAACAAACAGCCAAATTATTAGTAGCAAAGGGTATAATCACTATTGGACAATTTGAAACGGGTTTGATCACAGTTGTTTAATTCGGTATGGGTATGCTATTTGGGGTGGGGCAATTTCAAACCGTAAGAAATATTACATTGTGTTACTTGCTATTTTGTTTATGATGCGTCTGGTGTAACGCATGGTACTATTTTCTGCTTTTTTTTCACCAAAGGGATGAGTTATCGCTATGGCTATACTACCTTCACCACGGATCTCACTCCTTATGATTATACTAAAAGACTTATTTGGTCGAAACGCCAACATTAATTCAAAATCCCCCATGTCATGCAGTGGGGCAAGATACTTGAGGCTTAGTTTGTCACTCCAAACGTTTCTCACAAGTATCAATTTTGTATTATCGTATTGCCTAAAGTTGGGTCTAACATAAATGCTAGTTAAACCAAACTTGCCAGCAATTTCTTGCTGTGTATTTAAATATTCCTCATAATATTTATAATATGTACCATAACGGTTTTGAATGTATTGACCGAAATTATATCGCTCTATTATCCAATTAAATCTTATAGAAGAACCGGCATCGTTCTTAGAAAAGTATCTATTCAGATCATAAGGGTCCACCTGATTGATTACTTCTTCTGCATACAATTGGGAAAAAGTAAAAGCAATGAAGATAATATATAGAGTAATTATTATCATTTTCTTCATCATTACCACTTCCCCTGATCAAGATTTAAAAGGTGCTTAGTTATTACATTCCTATATATATTGTACATCAAATACCCTTTTTTGTCAAATGTTTACCTTTGTGACTTAATGTTGCTTTTGAGATGACTTTACTATATAATTGTTTTCTTAGATGATTATACAAGGTGGTGAATATAAAATGAAGACGGTAGAAATAGAATTATCCGATCAACAATTTGACACTTTAAGAAATCTGAGTATAGAATATAATAGATCAATCTCGGAAATCTTGAATATTGCAGTTGATCAGCTATTTTCTGTTAATGAAGAGCATAACACAAATTTAGCTAAAATGAGAATGGCAAAAGGGATATGGTCAGATAGAGATGATATTCATGATACTGATGAATATGTCCGTGAAATGAGAAAAGGAACTAGCAAGCGTTTGAAACGAATTGGGATTTGGGAACATTGAATCGTAAGCATTTTCCAATGACAGACATCCATATTTATGTGCTTTATTAATAGAAATACTTGACGCCAGCGAATTCCTATCCTCATTAATCAAAGCGACAATTCGTGGCAAAGAGCAAGAAATCCCGTCTTTTGTTGAGTAATATCCTAAAATCCTCCTTCCCCACCTTTATAATCTTCTGCTGAGAAATAATCTTTATTTCCATCAAATGGCAATTCTTTACCTAAATGTTCTGCAATTTGAGCAAACATTGGACCAATATTCATTTGCTGAACGATCCCTCTTTCATCTTTCATAATTGCTGGTGAATGAAGAAATGATTCACACATTTTGACAATTTCCATATCTAGCTCGTATGAACGTTTAACAAGCGCAAGTTCTTCATTTGTTCTGTTCTTATCTCCGGCAGGCATGTCTAGCAAATGTGCCCATAGCCTTTTATATTCAGGAAGTATTGAGGCTAATTCAGTATATAACTCAACTTTCTGTTTTATCTCTGGAGTTAGTTCTTTGCTTTCATTGGTTGAGCTCCCTATAACTTTTGGATAATCAGCATCTTTTGTAGATTTATCACCTTTCGATTCATTCATAGCGAGTGTTTCTGCTTTAAATTCTTCCGCTTGCACTTTCTCACGAGTGACTCCTTTTTGATCTAAACTGTTGACACCTTTAATAGATGATCTTTCGGCATCAGAAACTGATTTTACAGGCGATTTTGAATAATTCTCTTGTGATGTTTGTGAGGTTTCTCGCTTTGATCTATTTTGCACGTAATAGCGATCTACCAAAACACCAGCCCCGCCTAATAAAAGTATTGCCATTATCCCACCAGCGATCAGCTTTGTTTTTACACTCAATTTCATGATCTCCATTCCTCCTGTCAGTATGCTTTCGGTATGATCATGGAGAAACGCCGCAAATGCTGACAACGTTTTCTCCAATTGATCCCTTATCTTTCGTCTTGCTCTGACCAATCGTACAACTAACGCTTTGGCGGAGACTCCGTGCCTTGCTTCCAGTTCGTCATAGCTTACGTTATCAAGATAATGCTCTTTAAGCAATCGCTTCTCTGATTCTGGCAGATTGTCTATGGCTTCCATGACCTTCGCCAACGTTTCACGCAGGATAAGCACTTCATCAGTGGAAGGTTCTTTGGAGATCAGATCATCGTGGAGAGGAACAAAGTCAATCTGCTTTCTTTTCCAATTCTGGCATTTGTGCCTTGCTATCTGTTTCAACCACGAATAGAATTGCTCATGATCCCTGAGAGAAGGCAGATCGAGATATGCAGATATGAAAACGTCCTGAGTCAAGTCCTTCGCATCCTCTGGATTTTTCACCCAAGACAGAATCATACCATATACGTCTGCATAGTAATCCGTTATCAGACTATTGAAAGCTTGCTTATCTCCCGCAAGAGTCTGTTCCACCAAAATATCGCCATTCATTGTGCTTACTCCATGAAGTTTTTGTTGTCATACTATAAGGAACAAAAACGGAGATTATGCTACAACATTTTTTTAATTTTTTTATCACGAATTACACGAATAGTAATCGTTAAAAAATGGGTTTACAGTAGGATGGGTAAATGGTTTTTGCTTGTTATTTACATTTACAATAATTAATAGCTGATGAATCTTGTAAAAACAATAATTCAAAACCATTTACCCATCCTACAATTGTGTCTAAATGGCATTTTTTTAACGATTACGAATAGGAACAAATTTCACGAAATGAATTCTTGGAATTAGTGTAATTCGTACCATTCGTGTAATTCGTGATTAAAATTCCGTGTAAATCCATGTTACTTAGTTGTTAATTCTTTGATCCGGGCAAGCTTCTTTGTAATGATATATGATGAAAGTATACCAAATCTGATACACTTTCACAACATTTAGTGCTTTAAATTTTTTTTTGACTTTTTAACCTACTAGATTTATAATAGTAGTTAGATGTATATGTTTCTTGGCAATCAAAATGTATAAACTCAACAACAAAGTATGGCTATTACCGAGGAGGTACTTGTATGATGTTCGTTAAAAGATTAATGCGTATATTTATCTTTATTATCACAATTAACTTAATAATCCCAACTATGGCAAGCTTTGCCGGAACACTTTTAATAGACTTTGATAATGGAAAAATGGACGGATGGGAAAGGTCTCCTCAGAATCAAAAGAATAATGGGGTTTTCTGGGGATTGGCAGACAAAGCATTAATGTTTGACCCCAAAGGGCAACCATGGGATCAGGCTATTAGTCAAATGAATTTTGTAGGAAACAAGCAGGTCACTAACGTTCGTGAATGGACTGATTACGAAGTTGAAGTGGATATAAAACACGCAGAGCTTGCCAATTGGCCCGGTGGTTTCAGAGCAAGAGTTGATCTTGATACTGGCGGGCATTACGCTGTCTGGATTTATCCGGCAGACAGTAAAATTAACCTCTACAAAAATCCAGCTTGGGACATTAATACAGGTCTTACGAGTTTAGGACAGGCGGCATATAAAGCGGAAGCTGGCAAGTTCCATACTATAAAACTGAGTTGTATAGGCGATGATATTAGAGTTTCTTACGATGGTAAAGAAATAATAGCCGCCAAAGATAGTGAGCATAAAAAAGGCACGATTGCTACCGACGTTCAAGATAAGGTCGTTTATTATGATAATATCAAAGTTACAGGTGCTGAAATACCTAACATAAAATTGAGTCCTGTGCAACCTGCGGGAAAATTGACTGCAACGTGGGGAGACATCAAAGCCAGATAATTGAAAGATTAGAATTAGTTTGTGTATATCCGTGTTAATCTGTGGCTAAATTCCTGATTTGCTAAACGTTATGCTAGTGACAAGTTGTTTATTATCTCTGTCACAGCCTCCCAGCGATTAAGCGTATAGAAATGGAGGTATTTTACTCCGTGTTTCATAAGGTCTCTACACTGTTCTGTGGTATACTCTATACCTGCCTTTCTCCCATCTTCTGGATTATCACTATATTTGTCTATAAGTTCGCTGAGTCGTTGAGGAACCGATGTCGCACACATTTGGGCAAAATGTTCCACTATCTCCGCTGTTTCGTCTCTAGTTGCACCAACGCATGTCAGGTGAGGCATTACAGTTAGATTAGAGTTTTTCGTAATCCTCTCAACTATGGATATAGTTTTATCTCTTGTGCTTCCCCCTGCGCCGTAAGTTACGGATACGTAACTCGGATTAAAAACGGATAGCTTATCTATTGTCTCAAAGAGTGTGGTTTCTCCTTGCTCTGTTTTTGGTGGGAAGAATTCAAAGGATATTGAGTTTTCTCTTTCTTTGATAATTTTATCTATTTTCATGACTTACTCCTTTATTTTGTCTTTGTTTTATAGTTTATTATAATAACACCATTTACACAAATCTTCAATCAAAATCAGGCTTAAAGAGATTCTATGGACAAAGGCTGTAAGGATGCGTTATGATATTATATACAAATTCAAGAATTTGTGGAATGTTAATAACTTAGGAGAAATTACTATGAATAATAAAGATCGTGAAATACTGCGACTGTTAGCTAATCGGTGGATGGAAATTGCAAGCCAGCCGGTGATGGAAGAGCGCAAACGCCAATGGACGGCACTCAAAGACCTTCATGCCGAACGACCAATGATTTTATTTGAGACGTGGACACTCGAAAACTACGTTGCGGAATCCGAACTGCAATGCGAAGAACAATCTTTTCGCGGCATAGAAAGAAGTATGCGCTGGGTGATCCGACATGCTGAAGAAGTTGGTGATGACATCGTGCTTGAACCATGCTGGCGTATTGGCTGGCACGTTGGCGGAACCGGATATGGAGTTGATATTCGATCCCATCATGCAACGGATATTACCGGCGGAACAACCGGCTACGCCTTTGAAAACCCAATCCTAACGCCAAGCGATATTGACAAATTAACACCACGAACATGGCACGTTGACCGAGAGGGTACAAAAAAGTGGAAAGAACGTCTGGAAAATATCTTCGGTGACATCATCCCCGTTGTTTTACACGGTACAACTGGATTACATGCAGGACTCACTGGAGATGTTTTCAGATTGATGGGCAATGATAGGATGATGACATGGGTTTATGACGAACCAGATGCGATTCATCGGGTCACGAAGTATTTGCGAGACGATCGTGTTGCTTACCTTGAATTTCTTGAAAAAGAGAAACTACTCGGTTTAAACAACAACTCGACACTTGTAGGCTCTGGAAGCCCCGGCTATACGACAGCACTGCCACAATCTGACTATTCAGGAACAGCAAGACTCAAGGACCTTTGGATATGGATGGAGTCACAGGAGACGACAGCCATATCACCTGCAATGTTTAGCGAATTCTTCCTGCCATACATGGCGGACGTATGCAAACGTCTTGGATTAATATATTATGGTTGTTGTGAACCAGTTCATGACCGTTGGGATAATATAATAAAGTTAATACCAAACGTGCGCGCAGTATCAATTTCACCATGGTGTGACATGAAGATTATAGCGGAAAAGCTGGGAAAGAACTGCGTCTTCTCTCGCAAGCCCAGACCATCGCCTATCAGCGGAGTCAACCCGGATTGGAATATGTTACGAAAGGACGCAAAAGAGACCATTGAGGCCGCCCATGACTGTAATCTGGAGATCGTATTCAGAGACGTTTATCGTATCAACAACGACCTACCAAGATTGCGTAAATGGGCAGACATGGTTCGGGCAGAGATCGGATAAAAGCTGAATATAACACGGAATATTGATCGAAGGCACAAAATTACTTAACTTCCAACTTTTTTGTGCCCTTCGTGTCTTCGTGGTTTATACTATTTTTTAGTCAGACTTTACATTATCTTTTATCAATCGAGTTTTTAGCAGATAAAAAACGGGATGAAAATATTTGACACAATTATGTCATTGATGTATAATAAACTACACTATGCTAAAGTATGTAAGCTTTTTTACCGAAGATAACGTTATAAAGAAGGTCACAATTTCTAAGGCTTACCACGATATGTACTAAAGGGTGAATAATTCAGCAGTGCAAACTGCATTGAAAGAAAGTGAGGAATTACATACTACATTACCAATGGACAAAGAAACGTTGAGAATGTGTCTTGAGAATGGTATACTTTCTTATGTTAGGAAACTCGATTCTGAAATCTATAATATCTATAAGAACGTGATTACAGTAAAGTATAGATTGTTAGAAGACGGAGATATTCCGGAAAAAAGAGTATTACGGATTGAGATCAACCTGACGGGAGATCCTATTCAGATCTTACAGGATGAAAAAAGATTGCATGCCTTTTTATTCAGTGATGTTCCCGAGGAAAAACAGCATCTTTTCTCAATTACTTATAGGATACCTTAAATATGGACCCTTGTGATTTTCTAAAGATCGCAGATGGTCTGAAAAATTCTTGTGAAGAAGCAGGAAGGCGCAGTGCTGTAAGTCGTGCTTATTATGCCGCTTTTCATTACATAAGGTTATATCTGGTACGTGAGGGTATTGATGTACCACAAGGTGGTACTATACATGATAAGATACCCAAGTATCTCAGATATTCAGGATTACAAAAAGCAAAAGATGTAGCTAAATGTATGCAAGAGCTACGCGATGATAGAAAAGAGGCAGATTACAAGATAGCTCTCGAGGATCTTAAAAGTCGCGAAGACCGGAAAGTTCTCGAAAGATTCAACACGAAAACATGTGAATTACTTGTCAATAAAGCTCAACAGATAATACAGGATTTCAACTCTTGTAAAGGGCAAGAATTAATCCAAGGAATTGAAAATTACAAAACAGTTACGAAAACATAAACGATCTATTCAAACAGTGTTTTTATGGCACATTATGCAGAGGATTTCATATTCGCTGTAAATTCCTCTTTGAATTTAGCAAGCGATTCACGAAGAATGTCAGGGTCGCCCTGCATCTTCTTCTCAAGAACAAGGCTCAACGGATCAGACATTCCTAACACAGGTAAAAAGCCGTATTTCGAGATATTCTTCTGGAACTCAGGACCTGTTTTCCTATCAACTCCGCCTGTCGGCATTATGATCCTTCCTGCATGTCTATCCCTTTGATATGGTGCAAGCAAACCACCGAGATTTTTCGGTCCGTAAACGCTGGAGTTGAATATCTTAACTGCGTCAGGCTCAAGACCATCTTCCCTTTCAATCCAATAGCTGAATTCTGATGGGCTGAATCCTGCCGGTGCGCCAAAGACCTTTGCGGAACGAGTTATCCTGACGAAATCAATCTTCTCTCTGTACCCACCCATGCCAGAATCAGGCGATACAGCCATGTCAAATCCCATTTCAATGGCTTTATCCAACTCTTTGGGATTGATCACGCTTCCTACACCAAGGATCATCGGGTTCTCAGGATCGCTTTCTGCTCTTATTTTTGTGAGTTCGTTCATAGCTTCTCTGAGCATACCTTCATCAATTCTAAATGTTACTTCGGCAACGTAACCAGCTTTGTATATGGCTTTGACCGAATTTATTAAATCCCCAGCTTTCTTGGCGTGATCCCTTCCCATTACAATAACGACGCCGATCTTACGGAGCGCTTTGTCAACCCTTTTTGGATCCATTATATATTCAGCCATATTTTTCCTCCAGATTCTATCAGGTTCTTTGGGAACAAATTCTGGAAAATCTAGACTTAATCAGCATTTAGGTCTCATAAATTTACCAACAACTTAAAAAACCTAAATGCCTATCAAAACTGGATTTGTTTAAATACTTTTCATATTTGTTACCAAAGAACCATTTTATAACATATTGTTTATTTTGGAAGCGTTCCTACAACACCCTCAACGAGCCATGATATTTTCCATATCTCCTCATCATTGAGTTCAGAACCTTTCTTAACCTTCAGAACCCCATCCTGATCCTTGAGCGGACCGGCGAAGACTTTATCCTCTTCTTTGAACAGCGCTGACTTCTGGTTTATTAGCTTTTGTACGTCCTTTGGAACGAGTTCGCTTAAAGGAGTAAGCTTGACGGTTCCGGTTTCCATACCGTCCCAATAATCAAGTTTCTCCCAATTTTTGTTACCTCTTTTATATCTGTCAATAACGTCTTTATAGATCATTGCCCAGTCCCATATAGCAGAAGTTAAAACTGACTTTGGGGCATAATTCTTAGCATCACTGTTGTATCCAAAAGAGTATATCCCTCTGACTTCTGCCGCTTGAGCAGATGCAGGACTATCACCTTCTGTCGCTATTATATCACAACCGACATCCATAAGGGTAGTCGCCGATTCTTTTTCTTTTGCAGGATCGTACCATGCGCCAGTCCACGCTACGTGAACGTTAGCGTTTGGATTAACGCTTCTTGCGCCTATGGTAAAAGCGTCAATGTGCCTGATGACTTCTGGAATCGGATGCGGAGCCACATATCCGATCTTGTTTGTCTTAGTCATTTTGCCGGCAATAATACCATCAAGATACATGGGTTGATACATTCTGCCAAAGTAAGTAAAGACGTTTGGCGCCCTTTTTTCACCAGAACAGTGACCGAAAATCACGTTCGGAAATTTCTTTGCGACATCAATTGTCGTATCCATGTAGCCATAGCTTGTGGTAAATATGATATTGTAACCTTCAGATGCGAATTGAGTTATTATCCTTTCTGCTTCTGCGCCTTCGGGAACAGCCTCCGCAAATGCTGTTTTTATACCCATCTTCTCAAGGGCTTTTCGTCCCTGATCGTGTGAGTATGACCATCCACTATCTACAACAGGACCGACGTAGACAAAAGCAACTTTTATTTCTTTTGTTTTTTGTTCTGGTTTCGTTGATTTTGTTTGTTTTGCTTCTGATGCTGTTATCATGAGTCCTACACAGAGAGTTAGGACCATAAGGAACACAAACGTTTTTCTCATTTTTCCTCCTACTTTGAAAGTTAGATTTAGCCTACTATAAAGAGGTTAATTGTGTTACTCAAAACTGGAGCAATTGATACCTAATGACTATATTTTGCCTTTATATACAAAAAAAGTCAAGAATTAATGTCTAAGATCAGGTTTTTATTGTTGACATTAATAACTTCAAGGTGCTAGAATTAAGATGATTCTAGCTGAATTTCGGTTTGCCATATTTCAGCATAAGTTAATGAGATTTAATATAAAAGGTATCAGGGAGATTGACATGAAAGAAAAACTAAGAGTTGGGGTCATAGGGGTCGGTTTTGCTGGCAGGGCACACATGGATGGATACAAAAATACTGAAGAAGCTGAACTAATAGCTGTATGTGATGTTAGTAAAGAAAGGGCGCAGGAATCGGCTGATAAACACGGCATACCGTTGGTATTTACAGATTACGAGGAAATGCTGAAACGATCTGATCTTGATGCAATAAGCGTATGTCTTCCAAACACGATGCACGCACCAGTGACAATTTCGGCTCTCGAAGCAGGAAAACACGTCCTTTGTGAAAAACCAATGGCGGCTAATGCTGAACAAGCGAAAAATATGGTGGAAACGGCAAAAAAGACGGGTAAAACACTGGCAATAGCTCTAAACTTTCGTTATGAAGGTAGGTCACTCACACTAAAGAAGATGATAGAATCGGGTGCATTGGGTCAGGTATACTACGCCAAGACTGCTATGCTGCGTAATAACGCCATTCCAAGAGGATGGTTCCATGTAAAAGAAAGATCAGGTGGTGGACCACTTCTTGATCTTGCATCTCACATGCTGGACGTGACGTGGTGGCTTATGGGGCGTCCTGAACCTGTTTCTGCTTCGGGATACACATCCTCAATGCTCAGTACTGCTGGAAAAGGTTTAGGTACATGGGGCGTTGGTTTTGGTGACGGACCTGTTGATATTGAAGACCTTGCGGTAGGTCTTATCAGGTTCAAGGATGGTCAGTCGCTTTTCGTTGAAGTCAGTTGGGCGCTTAATGGACCGCCTTTCCACTATTGTTATATATTTGGAACGGAGGCTGGTGCAGAGCTTTACCCCGATTTTAACATATACAAAGAGCCAGCAATTCAAGCACCTCCTGTTGAACCGAGCAAAGACAGGATCAAAGAGTTTGTTTCGAATATTCTGAACGGAACTGAACCACTGGGACCCGGTTCTGATGGTCTACAAGTAATGCGGATGCTTGATGCCATATATAGATCCGCTGGAACTGGTAAAGAGGCACCCATCATATAATTATCTCAAACAAACTGATGAAAGGGGTATCTTATGATTACATCATCTGAAATATCAGATATAGGACCGATCCGTGTAAGTCCAAATGGGCGTTACTTCGTTGATCAAGACGGAAAGCCTTTCTTCTGGCTTGGTGATACTCAATGGGAAATTTTTCGGCTTTTAACAATCGAGGATGCCGAAACTGTACTTGCTGACAGAAAAAGAAAAGGGTTCAGCGCTATTCAGATCATGATTACTGGAGTCGGTGATGGCACAGAACCAGACCTTACAGGTCGAACACCATGGATAAATAATGATCCAGATACCCCAAATGAAGCGTATTTCAAGAACGTTGATGCTGTTATTCAGTTAGGACGCAAATATGGTCTGGTTTTTGTTCTTGGTATTTATCATCAACTGCAAGTTTCTCGTATTACTATGGCAAACGCCCTCAAATATGCTAGATGGATCGCTAAACGCTACAAAGATGTGCCAAACATTGTATGGACAACGTATCCAAAGGCTGAAATGGGATACTTGCCTGTTCTCCGTGAGTTAGCGGCTGGTCTTCAGGAAGGGGACGATGGTATACACTTGATAACTGCTCATCCAGACCCTTCACCAACGTCGTCGAGTTTCATACACAATGAAAGCTGGCTGGCGTTTAACATGAGCCAACCATGCGTCAGTTATGAACTGATTTACAAAATGGTATCTTATGACTATTATCTTCTTCCTGCAAAACCAACAGTTATGGCAGAAGGCGGGTATGAAGGACTTGAGTTTGGAAAGCTTCAAACTGATCTGGAAATCCGTAAACAAGCTTATTGGTCACATCTTGCGGGCGGACATCACAGCTATGGACACAACGATAGCTGGTCTAACATACACCCGGTGACTTCATGGTTAGATTCACCCGGATCGTATAGCCTGAGCGTTTATAGAAATATAATAACTTCATGCCGTGAATGGTGGAATTGGATACCTGATCAATCCGTATTTGCCAGTGGAGAGAACAGCGGACTTAATTTGAATGTGGCGTCTCGTTCATCATTGGGTGACTGGGTGCTTGTGTATTTGAGCAGTGAAACCAGTGTTTCCATCAAAATGGGTAAGATCACTGCTGGTAATAAAGTTCAAGCATCATGGTTCGATCCGATTAGTGGTGCAAAAACACAAATCGGGAGTTTTGAGAATAATGGAACTCAATCATTCTCAACTCCCAATGGCTGGAAAGATGCTGTTTTGTTATTGGAAGCATGAGCAAAATTAAGTGATTAGTAATCAGTGATGAGTGATGTGTAAAAACAATTTTATAGCATACACATCACTCATTACTTTTAGGAGTTAAAGTATGGCTAAAATCAAGATTCTTGTTATAGATGATGAAGCTGTTCTATCAAACGCCGAAGGCTGTCTTTATTTTCCCCGATTTTCTCAATTTCTTTGATAAATTTTTCTTGGACTGATCTGTCGGGCATTGTTCATAACTCCTTCGCTTAATTGTATTGTATTACCAGATTATTTTTTACCTGATTGCAGGTTCAAAATACCATTTATCCCCACGCCTTACCTGCTTTATAGATTCCGATTTTGAGAGATGGTTCAAGTGCTTTATAACCTCGTTTATGTGAATTCCCAAAGAGGACGATATGTCATCAGCAGTGCATGGTCTGCGCTTCACGAGTGCTAATATGCGATCCTCTGCCGATTCTTCATCGTGAGTCTTGCTTACAATTTTATCAAAATCTGCAATTATCTCAACACGATTGTCGAATAGTTTTGCGATATTCTGCATCTCATCGGCAGTTATAGGATGGGCAAATTCTTCAGCAGGTGGACGATCAACTGTGTTTAATTGAATTTTATCCAGCCTTAAATCACGAACAATATCTGCCATCTGTCTTAGTTCTTCTATATCATCGTTTATACCTTTAACAATCAAAATCTCAAGCCATATCTCGCCCTTAAATTGCCGGGTAAAATCTTTGAGTCCATCAATAAGCATCTTTGCTGTCAATCCCTCATGATTCCGATTAATTTTCTCAAGGGTACTGTCTGTTATAGCATCCAGCGATGGTACAACCAGATCAGCCTCACACAAATCTTTCCTTACATCATCCCTATATAGCAATGAGCCATTTGTTATTACAGCAACGGGTGTATCAGTAAAATCCTTAACACGCTTGATCATATCACCTAATTGTGAATTCAAGGTTGGTTCACCAGAACCGGAAAAAGTTATGAAATCTACATTTTCTTTTTCGACTTTTCTTATTTCAGCTAATACATCATCTTGTGGCACAAAGTTGTCTCTATCAATCGTTTTTTTTGTAGTGATACCAAGTTGGCAATATATACAGTCGAGAGTGCATGTCTTGAATGGGACAATATCAACTCCAAGCGACATTCCCAATCTTCGTGAAGGCACAGGACCAAATACGTATTTCATGATTTTTATATCCTTAAATTAATTACCGATTTGTAATTCTAATAACCCAAGCTTCCAGGGAATCTGACCATAAGGTTTACCATCACGATCCTTTTCGCTAACGCCTTGAAAGAGGAATCGCAAGTTGGCAGGATCAACTTCAAGCATCTGATCATAACCGTCTCTGAGCAATTCACCATGACTGATGTTGTCAGTCCAACGAGGCTCAACGTGTTGCGTGTTTTTCATGCTGGCAAAAGATTTCTCTTTTGTATCCGCTAATGAAGTCCACTCACTATCAAGCCGCTCTGCTATATATGCCTTAAAATATCTCCAGCCATATCCATTCTGCGCTTCTACAAGCGTAAGATATTTATTCAATCCCTTGAGCTTATAGGTGTGGCTTGCCTCGAAAATATCGCCTTTTATTGCCAATGTTGGCTCTAACCAACCGAAAGGGAAATCTCCTAGTTTAGTCTCTTCACGCCACATTCGTCCATCAAGCGTTGTGAAGAAAAGATAGGCTTTTGTTTCATCACAGATGATCCAGAAATCGAGTCCACTATTTCCGCCTGCCTGCTTTGCCCCAATAGGTGTCAAAGGAGTCCATGAGCTTGGATTAGCGATGTCTGTCGTTGTCGAAAAAGCTGGCTGATACTCTGGTTGCCATGATTTGTCGCTTGCCTGACATATAAGATACCATTTTTTGTGGGGTGTAAAATAGAAAACCTGTGGAGCGCAGAAATAACCATCGTGCATTTTAAGTATGTGTCTTTCGGCTGAATTGGCATCTTTCCAATCAGAAAAAGTTAAATATTCGATCTGATGAGTGCGCTTTTGACTGCGGATGGTGCAAAACAGATGCCATTGTTCCTGATAAAAAACTATGGAGGGGTCTTTGACTGAATAACATGGGTCTTCTGGTCGGTCAGCGGGTGTTACAAGTGGTTGGCTGACTTTCCATTCAAAATTCCCTTTCATCATGTTATCAATAGCTTGATTTGCATTAGCTTTATATTCAGGAACTATACTTAAAGCCATAAAAGTAGTCAAAGCAACTGCCATAAATCCCTTTTGTGAAAACGGCATAGGTCTTTTCCTTTCATTGTGAAAACAGGTCTATGGGTATATAGTCAATAGGTCTATGAATTTGAGACTTATAGACCCATAGACCTATATACTTTTATCATATTCGTGTAATTCGTGTTTAAAATTCGTTTTCTGAATGTATATATCATCAACCTTTTATTTCAAAACAGCACCTTCATCAGCGCCGCTGACAATTTTTCTGTAAATATCTAGGAATCCTCCATGCACTTTTGGGATTTTGGGTTTCCAGTGGGCTTTTCGTTTTTGTAATTCCGTTTCACTTAATCTAATTTCTAATCGTCTGTTAGGAATATCAATATCAATAATGTCACCATCTTGAACCAGAGCAATGGGACCGCCTTCGACTGCTTCGGGACAGACGTGACCAATGCACGGTCCACGGGAAGCGCCTGAATACCTGCCATCAGTGATCATAGCGACAGAATCACCAAGTCCCATACCGATTAGCAATGCGGCGGGGATGGACAATTCACGCATACCCGGACCGCCTTTGGGACCCTCGTACCTTATGACAAGCACGTCACCGGACTGAACCTGCTTTGATGACATATACTCTCTTACATCTTCCTCAGAATCGAATACCTTAGCAGAACCTGAATGAACCATCATTTTCGGATTAACTGCGCTTTGCTTCACCACAGCGCCTTTTGGTGCAAGGTTGCCATAAAGAACAGCGATCCCGCCTTCTGACGCAATTGGATCATCAAGTGAATGGATAACTTCACGTCTTGTAACAATGGCAGATGACAAATTCTCACGGATAGTCGCACACGTTACAGAAGGAAGATCAAGCTCAAGTATCGTCTCCATTTCTTTCATAAGCGCAGGCACTCCACCAGCTTCGTGAAAATCCAGTAAAGTATATTTGGAAGCAGGCTTGAATTTCGCCAATAATGGAGTTTTCCTGCTAATCTCGTCAAATAAGCTTAAAGGGATTTCTATACCAATTTCGTGTGCTATAGCTGGAATGTGAAGTAGCATATTCGTTGATCCGCCAATGCTTACCCCGACCTTTATAGCATTATTAATACTAGCCTTTGTTACGAGTTGGCTTGGAGTTAAGCCTTCATCCAGAACTTTCATTATCTGTTCACCAGTGAGTCTTGCAGATGTGAGTTTGGCAGAGCTTACCGCAGGCATTGTAGCACAACCGGGCATTGAAAGCCCTAGAGCTTCTACAATACAACTCATCGTGCTTGCAGTTCCCATCATACTGCATAGACCCGGACTGCAACATGCGTTAGATTCTATGTAAGCAAGCTCCTGCTCATCAATCTTACCGGATTTGTATGCACCAATAGCTTCCTTGACGTCACAGGCTACTATTGCGCCATCTTTTGATGAAAATGGTAACATTGTTCCACCGGTCAAGAAGATGGTTGGAATATTGCATCTCAGTGCCGACATAAGCATACCGGGGATTATCTTATCACATGAACATAGCATCACCACTGCATCAAATTGGTGTGCTTGAAGCATCAGTTCAACCGAAGCGGCAATTATATCTCTGCTGGGCAGAACGTAGTGCATTCCCCTTCCTTGAGCGATTGCATCACATGGCGCAATTGTATTAAATTCCACAGGCATGCCACCTGCGGAGATAATCCCACTTTTAACGTGCCATGCCAGTTCTCTTAGATGGTAATGACCGGGATTTGCTTCAGTCCACGAGTTTGCCACAGCTATCAAAGGCTTATTCAGATCAGAGCTTGTATATCCCGACGCCCTGTAAAGCGATCTGGCATAGGTGCCGTCTATCCCGCTTAACCATTCTCTACTGCGAAGTTTCATTGGTTTACGTATTCCTTTATCAACAGTATGTTTTCAGGTGGAGTCTCATAAGGCACTGCGCCTGTTCCAAGAAGTATATTTGGTCGTCTGCGAGCAAGAGCAAGTATTCTATCAATCTCTGCAATTATGGCATCTTTTGATCCATTTGCAACAATGTGGGGACTCATGTTGATCCTGACTTTAACGTCAGTTCGCTCACCGAATTTTTGCATAAACTTTCCCTGATCAGCTTCCGCAGGGCATATAATGAAGCCTGTACCTGTGCTGAGTATATCGTCAAGAATTGGTTCTGTATTACCACCGATTATACATGGCACAGGATGTCCAATGACTTCCGCAACACGCTCCATCGTCTCCTTCAAAGCAGGAAGTTCAACATCATGAAAATATTTTGGTGAAAGCAAAGGCGGTGCCGCCGCAGACTCAAAGAAAGCTACGTCAAGCCCTGCATCTACAATAGCCTGACACATTCGTACCTGTCCATCAACAAGTCTTTTCAAAAAATCACACACTTGAACAGGGAAGAAGGCTATACTCTCAAGAAGATTATCAAATCCCATCAAGCTTGCAGAGATTGAGAATGGACCGCTCACAGGTATACGTACATCAGCATCATGAAATTCTTTCGCTAATTGTATCCCGCTATCAATGACCATTCTGATCCTTCCGTCAGTATTCGGATTAAACGGTTTTATTACCATTGTCTCATCTATTGATTTGAATATGCCATTAGTGATCGCTGGGATACCATGTCCATCAGGACGTTGCACAACACACCCATAAGCCTCAGCTTCAAGGTTGTATATATCAATTCCGACGACTATCGGAGAATGATTATATAATTCATAAGCTTTGTGATGAGTCTTGCAGAGCAGTTTCATATCCCTTGAAACTTCCCATGGTGTCATACCGATTAGGGATGCCGCATGTTCATATATTGATGGCGAAAAAGAAATTTTCATCGTCTTTATTTACCTAATTCTTCCTACTGAATGTAGAAAAATTAATCACGAATTACACAAATTATGAAAATCTCTTTTATTCGCTAATTTACGTTAATCTTCATGAATCTTTCTATTATATTAGCGGATATATTTTCTGGTAGTTCGTGTAATTCGTGATAAAATTTCTTTTAAGTAACTATTAGTTAAACGTAACCGATTGCTTTAAGCTGATCATCAAAATCGTCAGGTAAAGATTCTAATGATTTATGAATATCACGACCTGCATAGCGGAGGAGATTGATTACAAGCCTATCCGCAGTAGGATGTTTCCCTAAATTCTCTAATATCAGCAACGTATTGAGAATAAAGCTTCCAGCACCAAGATTGTATGAAGCTACGTGAAGCCCTGAATAGTACCCACCCGGTTGATATGAACCAACAGCAAATGCCCCTGCGATCAACTCCGCTGGCATATCCTGACCATTGAAGGTATTGCCAGGGATCAGGTCACGGTAATATACCATATCCATCAGACCATTGCAAGGCAGACCATCAAATACAGGATGAGCTTTTGCGAAATCATCACGTCCTGCCGCCCAACCCTGTGTCCAGCGACATTCTCCTTTGACCGCTAATGGTAACCATCCAACTGGATTATCACCTTTCCTGAATACTGATGGCGATAAAAATACTGCAACGCTTCCCTGATATATTTTTTCTACAATTTTACCAAACGAACCCAAATTTGCTTTTGATTCGTCCAGCATACCGACAAGTATCACCTCACGGTTTTGCGATTGAGTATCTTCAAAGTGCTGGAACTTAATGTCTTTTTGATTAAGCCATTTTTCGAGAATTCCATTGCTTTCACAGAGCGTTATAGTTGTATCTACCGTAGGTAATGATTTCGGATCAGACACATAGAAATGTGATCTACCTCCGACGGGAGCGGCGCCGTGTTCAAAGCAAGCAACGATCTCATATCTTCCAGCAGACCCATCTATAACTAAGTCTTCTGAAAATACGGGCAGAACGAGTGAACCTTCTTTTGGTACATCAAGAGTTATCGCTTTGTCGAGTATTACTCCATTTGGACTTACAACTTTAATTCGCACAGGATAAGTTCCCGGTATAAGGACATCCTCGTTAGCGAGTAAGACTTCAATCTTAAATGATTGTCCTTTATAGCCATGAACAGGTTCGACAAATAAGCACCATCTCAATGGCGCCCAACCATCCCTTATTGTCTCCATCATAGTCGGTTTCAGTTCACGGAACGTTGTCCACAGACCCTCTGCGGTCATCCCTTGATCAACCAGACCGGTTATGCTATACCCGCATAAATTTGGATTAGAGCGAATAGCATTAAGACCCACAAGCCTTTGTTCAGCTTGAACTCGCTGGGTCTGTTGCATGAATTCTTCTGGACTTGTAAATATTGAATCCATACCAAAGTGTTCCCAATCAGGCAAAAACTTATCTGCTTCACTCTTATATAGGAGATAGTCTTCAAGATCAGGTTTTGCACCAACCTGTTCATAAAGGCGAATGACACGCACTGCATCTACCTCACCACCGTTACCATGTTCCGACAGAAAAACGGGTTTTGTACCTTCACCCAGTTTACGGAAGAATTTGACAGAATCAGCAGATAATGGTATAGCAGGATAGTAATGGGCATCGCCTGCTTGCTCGATATATCCACCTGCACCCCATTTACTATCTGTCGTATCAGGTGATTCGTTACCTAGCAAGTGTTCCCATTTATCCGATCCGGGATTTGAGATTGACCCTATGCTCCACTTACCATCCCATCTACCGCTATCTAATAGTACCATTCGGGTATCATCAAGCGAACGAACGAGTTTTAACGATTCAACAGCATGTCTAAAGACTGGACCATCTGGTGTTTCATTCAGAAGACCCCATATCGTTACGCTAGGATGGTTTCTATCACGAATGATCATTTCGGATGTGCTTCTGTCGAATCGTTCTGCCATCTGTGGTGAGTCTTCCAGACACCATCCTGCATAAGACTCCTCATAGACCATCAGACCAAGCTCATCACAAAAGTCAAGTTGAGATTCCCATGCGACCCCTGCGATAAATCTCACCATGTTAAATCCCATCGTTTTTGCATAATATAAATCTCGACGTAACAATTCAAGATCATGAGGTAACTGCATCCCAATGGGATAATGGTTGCCAGTATGCGCTGAACGGAGAAAGATTCTGCGACCATTAAGACGAAAATAGCCATCACTAAAGCAAAACTCACGGAAACCACTGCGCACTGATCGCTCATCAACTCCAGCGTCTGTGCTTAATTGTACTGTCACACGATAAAGAAAAGGATCATCCAGATTCCACAAATGCGGGTTATCAATATGAATATCAACTTCTTTTACAGAATCACCTGAAGGATAAAGATTAAGGGATGATACGTATTCAATAGTTCTACCTGTATTTGATGGGGCAACGGATACGAACATTGAGCATGATTCTGCCCAAGTAACTGTATTCTTGAGCGATATTTGTATATGAATCATTTCGCTGTTTAGATCAGTATGTGCAAATACGTCAGTGATGTATACCTTTGGTACATTAAGCAATTCTACAGGTTGCACAATCCCGCCATGATTATAAGAGCTACCAGTCACATAAGGTATAGCTTTATTTCGATGAGGAGTTTCTTTCAGCTTGATTCCGTCAATCGGTTCATGCACAGGATTAAGCACACGAACAACGATAAGGTTATCCTGATCATGTTTTACAGCATTGGTAATATCAACTGTAAACGGAGTCTCACCACCTTCGTGCCAACCAACGTGTATGCCGTTTACCCAGACGTCAGCAAGATAATCCACCACACCAAAACGTACCAAATAACGACCGTTTGTATATCGTGATGTTGGTAGTGTAAACTTTCGCCAGTACCATGTGACACCGCAATATCCGGGGAAATATTGTTGTATGGTAGATGGAACCTGCACCTCTTGAGAGTTTGGGATGTCACCTTTCTCGAACCAAAGCTTACCTCGTCCTGAGTTATCGGGGTCTAAAGCTAACATCCATTTTCCATTTAGCGATTGCATAGCACTCCCTCCTTTTTTCAAGTATTTGATGTTTTTCGACAGTCATAGTTTAAACTAATCCACGTATGATGTCAATTATAAGAAAGGTATTACGTAAAAATATCCGAACTTTTCTTGTGATATGACGTCTAAACATTCAAATCAACAAAAGATGATAGGAATGTAATCGTTAAAAAATGGGTTTACAGTAGGATGGGTAAATGGTTTTTGCTTGTTATTTACATTTACAATAATTAATAGCTGATGAATCTTGTAAAAACAATAATTCAAAACCATTTACCCATCC
>Ga0315279_10002349_pt1 | contig 28647 bp, 27 predicted proteins | sample YL17G06_20_MG_FD_203694 | JGI IMG/M metagenome (GOLD analysis project Ga0315279, IMG submission 203694) | Sediment microbial communities from Yellowstone Lake, YNP, Wyoming, USA - YL17G06_20 | ecosystem: Environmental > Aquatic > Freshwater > Lake > Sediment | place: USA: Wyoming | collected... | reverse complement strand
ATACCCGCTGAAATTTGATCCACTTATTCGGCCTATCCCGACAAAAAGTTCCTGAATGGATAAATCTTGGGGGTGCGCCTTTGATAGTACGCTATTTCACAGAGAAGTTGCGGAACTGCTGGCTTGGCACAGCGATACTTGACTGGTTATGGGGATGGAAAGCATTTTTACTGTTTCAACGAAAGGGGAATGGACGTGAAAAGAACGTTTCAGCCATCAAATCTACGGCGCAAACGCGCCCACGGCTTCCGCAAGCGCATGAAAACCAGCGACGGCCGCATGGTTCTCAAGCGCCGCCGCGCCAAAGGCAGAAAACGGCTGACGGTTTCCGACGCGCGGTAGCAATCCGCGGCAAGCGACGTCCCTTGGAGAAGGGGTTTACCAAACGGCAGCGCATGGCCCGGCGATCGGAAATCGCGGGTCTTCTCCGCCACGGCCGGAAGTGGGAAGGCGGGCCGTTCGTCATCTTCTTTGCGGATAATAACCTTCGGTACGACCGATTTGCCGTGCTGGTATCAAAAAAAAACGGCGGCGCCGTACGGCGAAACCATCTGAAACGAATCTACCGCGAGCTGTTCAGGACCAATCCGACAGGGGGGTTTCCGCGGCACGATACGGTGCTCCTGCCCAAAGCCGGCATCAACATATCGTATGCGAAGGCGGGTGAAGGGTTCGCGCAATGGATTCAATTTGCAAAAAAGCAGCGGGCGCAGCGGTCCGGATAGCGGCGCAACTCATGCATCAGATCGGCGGCGCGCCCTATGGTGTCTGCCGGTTCCATCCCAGCTGTCAGGAGTATGCGAATGAAGCGTTCCGGACACTGCCGGTTTTCAAAGCCGCCGGAAAAACCCTCTGGCGCATTCTCCGCTGCAATCCGTTTTCCCGGGGCGGATACGATCCGCCCGCACAGTAGAAAGACGCATTGTGAATAAAAACACGACGCTGGCGCTGGTGTTGATCCTGGTAACGGTATTTCTCTTTACCAGCCCGCAATATCAACGGTTTTACTATACGAAAATCCTGAAAAAGCCGCTGCCGGAAATGCAGAAGAATGCACCGCTGGTCGCCCCGAATCCGGAATCCGCAGCGGGCCAAAGCGACAGCGCGAAAACCCCGGCAATTCCCGCGCCGATGCCGGCAATTTCTGAAAAAGCCGGCATAGCGAAATCGCGGGACACACTGGCAGCCGCGATGCAGCCGGATTCCTCGGCGCGCGGCGACACGCAGTGGGTCATCACCGACAAGATGATCTGCGGCATCAGCACGCGCGGGGGCCGCATCGTTTCGCTCAAGACGCGTGAATACCGGTATCTCGCGGCGCGGATGAAAAAGACCCACGAGAGCGACAGCGGTGATATCGAGCTTGTTCCCCCGCAAAGCACGGGTGGCCCGGAGCTTTCGATAGACAAGGAACCGCTCGACGGGCTGCTCTTTGCCGCCGACAGCGGGCGCGACACGATGCGCGTGACGAAAAACCAGACGGCCACGGTGGCGCTTCGCGGCGCCACCGCCAACGGTATTCCCCTGGTCAAGGAATTCAGCTTTACCGGCAACGATTACCGCATCGGGTGCGCCGTGCGGTCGGCGGCGGTGATGGGACGCAGCCTTGATGTGGGATGGCGCTGCGGAATTGCTGAAAGTGAAGATCTGGGCGTCGGCCAGGCGGCCCAGTACAACCAGCGCACGGTCCACTACATGGGCGGCAACAGCGTGGAGCACCTGCAGGAAAAAAAGGAGACCAAAGAAATAAGCGGGCTCTGCCGCTGGGTGGGCATTTCAACGCAATATTTTCTGATCGCCATCATCGCCGATACGCTGCGCGATGCGGATATTGCCATTAAGCCCCAGAAAATCACCGAAGCATGGCAGACCGACGATCGTCCCCGAGCCCAGAAAATGCAGGTATATAATTACGGGATTTCATACCGGTTCGCTTCCATCGAAGACTCGGTTGCGCGATTCAGCCTGTATGCGGGCCCTTCGCGCCTTAGCGAGCTGCAGCGCTGCGGTCTCGGGCTGGAAAAGACGTTGTTCGGCAGCGTGCGCGGGAGCGGCGGTTATACCTTCAGCTATTTCTTTTTCCGCGCGGACATCTGGTTCCCCGTCCTCTGCATGTGGACGCTGTGGCTGCTTCAGTGGTTCTACACCGGCGTCAAGGACTACGGCGTTGTCATCATCCTGCTTACGCTGCTTTCAAAAATAATCACCTTTCCGCTCACGCAAAGCAGCATGAAGTCCATGGGCAGGATGAAGGACCTGCAGCCCAAGATCAATCATATCCGCGAACGCTACAAACACGACCCGCGCAAAATGAACGAAGAGATCATGACGCTTTATAAAGCCGAAGGCATCAACCCTCTTAATCCCGGATGCCTGCCCATGTTCCTTCAAATGCCTATCTTTTTTGCGCTCTTTGTGGTGCTGCGCAAGGCCATCGAATTGCGCGGCGCACCCACCGTGCTCGTTCCGTGGATACACGATTTGTCAATTGCCGAAACACTGCCGGTCATTACGCCGTTTTTCCAGCAGGTTCTGCCCAACGGCCTGCCCATGTATGGCACCACCGTGGGGCTGTTACCCATTATCATGGCGGTACTTACCTTTTTCCAGAATAAAATGACCATCAAAGACCCAAATCAAAAGATGCTGATATGGTTCATGCCGATTTTTCTGCTGGCGCTGTTCAACAGTTTTTCTTCGGGATTGGTTTTATATTGGACGTTTTCCAACGCCCTGGGAATTATCCAGCAGGTGTACACGAATAAGCTGAATGAAAAGAAAAGCGGAAAATCACCGCCGATGATGGTGAAAACGCCGCAGAAAAAGCGATAGCCGGGCGGCGCTTCTTTTCAAATGCAGTCCGATAACGATACCATAGCCGCCATTGCAACGCCCATGGGAATCGGCGCCCTGGCGATTATCCGGGTGTCCGGGCCGGAGGCGCAGGCGATCGTGGCGTCCTGCATCGATCAAAAAAGACGCTTTTCCGCGCGCGCCCCATGGAAATCAGGCGTCTATACGCTTTCCGATCCGTCAACCAGACTTCCCATAGATCAAGTCACGATCGTCAAATACGCCGCCCCGCGATCATATACCGGACAGCAAATGGTGGAGATATGCTGTCATGGAGGACCGTTCGCCGGCAGGAAAATTCTTGAAACGCTGATTCGCCTTGGCGCACGACTATCGCGCAAAGGCGAATTTACCCAGCGCGCCTTGTTAAGCGGTAAAATAGGCCTTCTGCAGGCGGAAGCCTTGCTGGAAATGATACATGCTGAATCTCAGCTGAAATTCCGCCATGCGCTGGATGGGTATCTGAATTCGGAAATATCAACATTCAAGAAATGGCAGAATGAGCTTATCAACATTCTGGCATTACTTGAGTCATCAATTGACTTTCCTGACGAAGAAGATGTCTCAAAGAGCAGCTTTGCGGCAGAGATATCAACACGAATCCGGTTCCTGCGGGACGCCATTGAGAGCGAGCTGCGGCGGTATTCGCTTATCAAGCAGATTGAAAAGGGAATAATGATCCCGATTGTCGGATTAAAAAACGCAGGAAAATCAAGCCTTTTCAATGCGCTGATCAATGAAGACCGCGCCATCGTGCACCCGAAAGCCGGAACTACGAGGGATGCGCTTCGTGAGAAAATCGATATAGGCGGCATGGAAGCAACACTGATCGATACGGCCGGCATCGGCGAGGCGAGGGAAGAGATCGAAGCAATCGGTATCCATAAATCATGGGAGCATATCCGGAATGACCACCTTGCGCTCTGGGTTACGGCTTCGGGCGAAGAAATAAGCGAGGATGAAGAGCGACTTTTGCGCGAGCGCAGCGCCAAGCCTGTTGCGGCAATCATCTCAAAAAGCGACCAGCACGATCCCGCGGAAAAGACCGCTTACCTGCGCAGCCGCGATATTCCCTGTATTGCGATTTCATGTATTTCGTCCAAGGGAGCGGTTAATGCATCGGAGTTTCTGGCGGCGCAGGTAAGGGCGCAGGCGGCTGCCGATCCCCGGCATGTGGCGGTTATCAATGCGCGCCAGGAGGGGATAGCAAAGAAAATGCTGCAGGAACTTAATGCCATGGAACTTGATCGCGATCATCGCGAAGAGACGGTCGCCCATCGGCTCAAATGCCTTCTCGGCCTTCTTGAAGAAATGACCGGCGCCGTCACCAGCCAGGATATCCTCAATAGTATATTCGACAGGTTCTGCATCGGGAAATAGCCGGGTGGCTGCCGCTCGATGTATTTTTCGAGACCGAAACCAGCCTGTTCCGGAATGTTTCACGTGAAACAAACCCCGGCTGCAAAGCAGCAACCATGAAATTCAATATTATTGTTATCGGCGGCGGACATGCCGGTATCGAAGCCGCGCATATCGCGGCGAAAAAAAAGCTATCAGTGCTGCTCATCAGCTCCCATCTGGATCTTATCGGCCAGATGTCCTGCAATCCTTCGATCGGCGGTATTGCCAAAGGAACGATTGTGCGCGAAATCGATGCGCTGGGCGGCCTCATGGCCCGCATAATCGATCGGGCAGGCATACATTTTCGCATGCTCAACCGGAGCAAAGGAATGGCCGTGTGGGGACCAAGGGCCCAGGCGGACAAGGCCCTGTATCGGCGCCTGGTAAAAGCCGCCTTGGAGAAACACCCCGAAATTTCAATGTTGCAGGGCCTGGTCAGGGAAATCCGTGTCAACAGCGCGCGCGCCTGCGGTATTGTTATGGATTCCAGCGAACGGATTGATGCCGATGCGATTGTTCTCTGCGCTGGGACCTTCTTAAATGGCAAAATGCATATTGGGCTTACCAGTTTTCCAGCCGGCAGGAATGGCGAGCCGCCGGCGGTCGGCTTGACCGAAGGCCTGCGCGAAGCAGGTATCGCGAGCGGCAGATTGAAAACGGGCACATCGCCGCGGATTGACGGCCGGACAGTGGACTTCTCGAAGCTGTCGCCGCAACCCGGCGATGAGGATCCCTGGCCCTTTTCATTTTGTACGCACGCGCCCATAGAGAACAAGACCAACTGCTGGATCACTAGATCAAACCAGCGCGTACATGATATCATTCGCAGAAACCTTGATCGCTCCCCTCTTTATACCGGCAGGATTACCAGCAGGGGCCCTCGGTATTGTCCATCCATCGAAGACAAGGTCGTTCGTTTTGGAGACCGTGATGGCCATATGTTATTTTTAGAACCCGAAGGAATCGAAAGCGCGGAAATGTACCTGAACGGCCTTTCGACCAGCCTGCCGGCGGATGTTCAGGAGCAGATGGTGAAGAGCATACCGGGCTTGGAAAATGCCCGGATTCTTCGACCCGGATATGGAATCGAATACGATTATTTTCAGCCTCGGCAGTTGCGTGCATCGCTAGAATCGAAGTTTATTGAAAACCTTTTTTTTGCCGGTCAGGTAAACGGGACCTCCGGCTATGAAGAGGCGGCGTGCCAGGGTTGCATTGCCGGAGCAAATGCCGCGGCAAAAATCCTGGGCGAAGAGGCTCTGGTGCTTGGCAGGGACACCTCCTATATCGGCGTGCTTATCGACGATCTGGTGACCAAAGGCACAGAAGAGCCTTATCGCATGTTTACCTCTCGCGCAGAGTACCGGTTGCTTTTAAGGCAGGACAATGCCGATGAGCGGCTCATGCCGATAGCCCATGAGCGCGGATTTATCTCAAGCGATGAGTTTGATGCGCGGCGCGCGGTGTGGGACCAGAAACGAGCCTGGAAGGAAGAGTTGGCGCGCAGGCGGATTGATCCGGAGGCATGGAAGACAGAGGACGAAGCCGCGGCAATAGATCATCCCTCGCTGGCCCGCGAGCTCCTGACGCGGCCGCAGGTTTCCATAGAGCAAGTGCTGTCGGCGCTGGGGGAGCAGATCGAAAGCCGGGATGTCCGTCTCGGCGTGGAGGCCGACATTAAATATCGTGGTTTTGTGGCAAAGCAGGAAGCGGAGATCATGCGCCAAAGGAGCGCCAACGAAATGCGTCTTCCAGAGGAGATTGATTATCTTGCCATCCCGGAACTGTCGGTTGAAACACAAGGCAAGCTTGCCGAAGTCCGGCCAAAGAACCTGGGGCAGGCATCGCGCATACCGGGAATTACCCCGGCGGACATAAGTGTTCTGTTGATTTACATCGGAAGAAAATAGCAAAGCATTGTTTCACGTGAAACCGCTGCGGAGGTGTATGAGCAAATCCAGCATAAATTTTCTCAGTCGTGCCAAAGAGCTGTATGAACTTAAAGAGCTTGAGCGGCTGGGGCTGACGCCTGATCCGCTGCAGCGGGATATGATCCTTAAATATCTCGCTTTGCTTCTTAAGTGGAATGGGGCGGCAGGTCTGGTTTCTAAAAAGGACGAAGGGAACCTTTTTATCCGGCATTTTTGTGATTCGCTGCAACCGCTTTTGCTGTTTGGCTTCAAGAAAAACGCACATATGCTCGACGTCGGCTCCGGCGGCGGCTTTCCGGCAATCCCCACGCGGATCTTCCGCTCCGACCTTACCATCATCTGCGCGGAATCGAACCGCAAAAAGGCGCGGTTCCTCGAAGAGGCAAAAAAGGAACTTGCTATTGAGAACATATCCGTGTACAATGGGCGGGTGGAAAAGATGCCCAAGCCGGAATGGAAGTTCGATTATATTGTTTCGCGCGGCGTAGGAACGCTTAAGGAATTCTCCCAGCTCGCCAAGCCCTTTATCACGCCCGGCGATGGCCGCATGTATACCTTCAAAGGCAAGGATTTTTCCACCGAGCTGGATGATATTACCACGAATAAAGAGAAAGACGGGGTAAAAATATGCGAAATCGCCGAATACGATCTCGGCAATCAGATCTTCGGCCTTAAGCTTGTCTCATTAGAATTAACATAGCTCTAGCGGCTGTTGAAAATAATGGAAATGAGCAATCCTGCCCTGTATGCCAATGCCGGCGTATCGTATATAACGTATTGATAAATAACGCAAAAGAGAAGGCCCAGATCCCCAAACCAGGCAAATCCGAAACCCTGTTGACAACGTGTTGATAAACAATGAATAAATCCGTTTCAAAACCCGGAAAAATCATTGCCGTATGCAACCAGAAGGGCGGCGTGGGAAAAACAACAACCGCGGTCAACCTGGCCGCCTGTCTTGCCGCCGCCGAGTACGCAACACTCCTTGTCGACATGGACCCCCAGGCCAACGCCACCACGGGATGCGGACTTAACAAAGACGAAATCGAGTATTCCATCTACGACGTGATCACCCATCGGCGGCGCGGCAATGAGCCGATTGCCGCCGAAGCGGTGATCGTCCATAGCGACCAGATCGAGTTCCTCGATATTTTCCCCGCGGTTCCGGACCTGGCCGGCGCCGAAATCGAGCTGGTGAATGTCATCGCCCGGGAGAAAAGACTTGACGAAGCGATAAAACACCTGCGCGAACGCTACCGCTATATCATCATCGACACGCCGCCGTCGCTGGGTCTTCTCACCATCAATGTTCTCTCGGCCGCGGACTCGGTGCTCATTCCCATACAGTGCGAATATTACGCCCTGGAAGGACTGGCCGAGCTTCTCAACACCATCCGCCTGGTCCAGAAGACGCTCAACCCCCGGCTGGCCGTTGAAGGCGCCCTGCTCACCATGTACGATAGCCGCCTCAACCTGTCGCGGCAGGTGGCCGAAGAGATAAAAAGCTACTTTCCCGACCTGGTGTTCCAGACGGTGATTACGCGAAATGTCAAGCTTTCCGAATCGCCGTCGTTCGGCAAGCCCATTATTTTGTACGACATCATGTCAAGCGGGGCCGATAATTATCTGAAGCTGGCAAAGGAAATCGTGCACCATGGCAGCAGCAAAGAGTAGCCATCGCCGCGCGCTGGGCCGCGGGCTGACCGCCCTCATCCCGCAGGACACCGAGGACAAGGGCAGCGGTGACGAGATCGTTTATATCGACATCAATGCCGTCCGGGAAAACCCGTTTCAGCCGCGCCGCGATTTTGATGATGTGGAACTGCGGCAGCTGGCCGACAGCATCAAGAGTCAGGGGCTTCTGCAGCCGATACTGTTGCGCAAAAAAGGCGCCGGGTATGAAATCATTTCAGGTGAGCGCCGGTTCCGCGCGCTCCGGCTCCTCGGCAATGACAAAATCCCCGGCATTGTAAAACCGCAGGTTGCCGACCGCGATATGATCGAACTTTCGCTGGTGGAGAACATCCAGCGCGAAAACCTGAATCCGATCGAAGAAGCGGAAGCGTTCCAGCGCCTGCTGCTTGAGTGCGGCCTGTCGCACGAAAAGCTGTCGGAACGCGTGGGAAAAAGCCGCAGCGCGGTCACCAATGCGTTGCGCCTGCTCAAGCTTTCAGCAGATGTGCTGGAGATGGTTCGAAACGGCGGGCTGTCGGCCGGGCACGCAAGAGCACTTCTGTCAATTGACGGTATCGAAAACCAGCGCGAAATGGCGCGGCGGATCGCGGCCGGGCAGTGGTCGGTGCGCCAGATCGAAGAGCTGACGAAAGCCGCCGGTCCGCCCGCAAAAAACGCAGGCGACAAGGCCCCGAAAAGGCCGTTGCCGCGCATGGATCCGGACCTTTCAAACCAGATGGAACAGTTGCAGTATCGATTCGGCACACCGGTGACCGTCACGCAGACCGCCGGCGGTTCCGGAAAGATACACATCGCGTTTTTTACCAAGGACGACCTGGACCGCATTCTCCGGCTGCTTGGCGGCAGCCGGTAGCGGCCCGGCGGACAAACCGAATGGCCGAGCAAGGCGATTTTTACACGGTCATGTTCGTGCCAGACGACCATGGCCGCACCTTTTCCATTCGCGTGCGGCGGAATATTCTGCGCGCGGTGGTGTTGTTCCTGCTGATCTTTGCCGGCGGTCTGGCGGCGTTGATGTTCATGCTGGGAGATATCGGCGTCAAACTGCAGTTTGTCAAGTCCCTTCGCAACGATAATGCGCGGCTGGAAAACGAAAACGGGCGCCTGCTGCGGGCGTTCCAGAAGATCCGCAAGCTGGAGGTGCTCAGCGACTATCTTCAGCGAATGGCCCTCGACGGCATCGACAGCGCCCGCCTGTCGCGATTTGCAGAGGAGCAGCGGGCCTCGGCGATCGTTGGGACGGATACGGGGTCGCCGGTCGACCGCGAGCGCGGCAACAACGCCGGCGAAAGACCGGCCGCGCCCAACCGGCCGCAGGATTTCGCTCTTGCCATACCATCCATCCCGCCGGTGGAGGGTTGGGTGACGCGGGATTTTTCAGCCGGAAAAACCGCGGTTTCGGGGGAGCCGCACCCCGGTATCGACATCGCGGCGGCCGCCGGCACCCCGATCCGCGCGCCGGCGCCGGGAGTGGTCGACCGCGTCGGCCGGGACGCCTACTACGGATTGCTGGTGGTTGTCAAGCATCGGTTCGGCTTTGAATCGCGCTACGGCCATTGCTCGCAGGTGTTGGTTGCGGCGGGCGACAACGTGCAGCGTGGCCAGACCATCGCTCTGGTCGGCAGCTCGGGGCGGTCGTCGGCGCCGCACCTGCACTACGAAATCCTGCGCGACGGCAAGGCCGTTGACCCGAAAGATTTTTTATCCACCAGCGTGTACGAATGATCAAGGAGGCCGAGTATGGAAAAGCACGGTAAAGGGTCAATGACCATTATCGGCGAAGGAACGATGATTGAAGGCGAACTCTCTTCGCCCCACAGCATTCGCATCGACGGTACCTTTAAAGGCCGCAAACTTTCAACCAGCGAAGGTCTTTCGGTGGGCGGCGCCGGCGTTATCGAGGCCGAGACCGTTTTAGCGAAGAACGCCATCATATCCGGCCGTGTGGTTGTGAGCGGTTCCATTACCATCGAAGACCGGGTTGAGCTCGAAGACAAGTCCGCGCTCATAGGCGATCTTCGCACGCGCGACCTGGTGATCATCGAAGGGGCCGTGTTTCAGGGGAATTGTCAGATGGATACGCAGAAAGCGGTCAAGGTATAGCCGGCGCCGGCGGGCATGCCCGGGCCCGTTAGTCGATGATGAGGTGGATATCAAGGGCCGGCGCGCTGTGGGTGATGGCCCCGCACGAGATATACTCAACGCCGGTTTCCGCAACGGGGACGATCGTTTCCAGACGGACATTGCCGCTTGCTTCGAGCATCACGGCGGGCGCCGATTGCGACCGCTCCTTCACGCAGGCCGCCATGTCCCGCACGCTCATATTGTCAAGCATTATCGCATCGGGACGCGCCGCGAGCGCCTCGTTGAATTCCGCGATGGTCCGCGCTTCCGCCTCGATCTTCATCCGCATTCCACGACGCAGGAGATGCTCTCGGGACCGCCGGATTGCTTCCGCCACGCCGCCGGCGGCCGCGACATGCGTATCCTTGATCAGAACCATGTCGAAAAGCCCGAATCGATGGTTCGTGCCGCCGCCATGGACCACCGCCTGCTTTTCAAGCAGGCGCAGGCCCGGGGTTGTTTTGCGGGTGTCAAGTAATTTTGCCCCGGTGTGGGCGATGGCGGCAACCAGGCGGGACGTGAGCGTGGCGATGCCCGACAGACGCTGCAGAAAATTGAGCGCCGTCCGTTCGCCCGCAAGGATGGGCCGGACCGGCCCGTTCAGGCGGCACACCACGCTGCCCGGGGCGAGCGCGGAGCCGTCGCCGGCCAGGTCGCGGATCATGACCCCCGGGTCAAGTGATCCGAAGATCGGGCCGAGAAGATACGCCCCGGACAGGACCCCGGCGGACTTGCTTTTAATGACGGCGGCGGCGGTTTCGCCCTCTGCAAACAGCGCCTGCGACGTTATGTCACCATCGGTCGACAGGTCTTCTTCAAGCGCCCGGCGCACGAGGGCGTCGATCGCGGCTGCGCGCGTGATGGTCATTGAAGACTCCATTGCAGGCCCGCGCTGAATTCAAAGATATTATCGCCTTTGTCAATAGCATTGTTGGTTGCGCCGAGGACGCCGCCGCGGTCGGTGATGTCCAGATACGAATAGCGCACCCCCCCGACGATGGCGGTTCCCGCGAAAAGCGGCGCGGTGACAAGATCGAAGCGGGCTGAAAATCCCCACGAGGCGAACCAGCCGCCGCCGGGCGGATACAGGCCGCCGTCGATCTGCGAGATCTCAAGCCGGCAGAGCTTGATAAAGCGAACCAGCTGTTCGTCGATGGCGGCGGAGAGGAGCAGATCGAAATCCGGCTTCCGCATATATGCGGCATATGCCGAGTCACGATAGACATCGCGCGCAAAAAGGTCCTGCCGCAGCCTGGTTTCGAGCGCCAGGCCCGGACGCGGGTTTACTTTATAGAATACATCGACGGCCAGAGACCGGCGACGGCGCGACAGAAGCGAGAACGGCGTGATGCTCCGGGCGCTGTCGGCGGTGATAATGCGCGGCCGGCCGCTGCTTTCCAGGGACGAAAGCCAGGGCAGGGCAAGCCGGCCGCCTTCCATGCAGAACCCGCCCCCGAAATTCATGCGGCGCCAGACAACCGTTACATACGGGGCGCGAAGCGCGAAGCCGTCGGGTCCCGGAAGGATTTTTTTAGCATACTCAATATAGAGCCGCATGACGACATCAGAGCGCAGAAGCATATCGACCCCGAAATCGAGCTCAAGGGTATGGATCTGCGATTCGGCCTTGGTTTTCGGCGGAATAGTATCGGGGACCATGAAGCGGGCGTTCGCCGGCTTGATCGCCGCGCCAAAAGGATCAAGGTCGAAATAATAGCCGGCGAGAAAATGGTACAGCGAGGGCTCGAACGCCAGAAACGCGCCGCCCGGGGAAAGCGATCCGAGATCGCCCAGGAACCCCTGCAGAGAAACCGGGTCCTTCCTGACGATGAAACGCGCCCCCATCGGGTGGAAAAGACTCAGGGGATTGCGATTGTCGTAGCCGTCCACCATGAGCCCGTTGCCTAAAGCAAGCTCTTTCAGCGCGCCTACATGGATATACAGGGTGTCGAGGGCGCGCCTGGGCCGCAGGCGCAGGTCGATATTGTCTATGATGTCAAGAAAACCTTCTCCGGAGGTGAATTGGAACGCGCCGAAATTTTCATAGTTCTTCTGAAAAGCAAGGTGCAAACCGACGCCGAACGCGGGAAAGGAATAGCCGCCGGCGAACGTGACGGCGGGAAATCTGCCGCCGCCGGCGACGGCCTCTCCGCCAACGGCGTTCACGAAGCCGCCGCGCAAGGGAGCGGCGGCTTCGCCGATGGGACGGAAGCCGGCGCGCTCATTGTATTGATCGTCAAGGATGATGCCCCACAGCCGGTTCTGGCTGAATGGCCGTTTGTAAAACCCTTCGTCGGCGTTGGCCGCTTTCCGCTCACCGATGTTTTCCGAAAAAGACCTGGTGGCGGCGGCGCCCTTGTCTTCCGTGGGCGTGATGCCGGCGGCCGATAGCTGGCTCTGAATATAGTCGTCGCCGAAAAAATGTTTCAACACGCGAACGTGCCGGCTGGTGATATACAGCGACGCCGTGGGTTTTTTTCCCGGAAAAATCATGGTGGTCTGCCCTGCGGAAAGCGTCTGCGCTTCATGCTGGGCGATATTGCGCGCGGCGATGGAGCCATCGAGCACCTGGAACCCGGTCTGGCCGCTCTTTTCCTCCGTAACTGATGAAACAGCGCCTTTGTCAAGCTCGCACACCGCCGACGAGGTGTAGACGCTGACCTTGCATCCGCCGACCGCCTTGACAAAAACACCACCGGAAAAGAGCGTCAGGCGGGCGTCAATGTTTTTGTTCTGGTCCTTTTCAATCGCGCTGATGTTGACAAGAAGGCGAGAGTTGGGCCCCAGGATCACCACATTGCTTTTGCCGAATTTAAGGATAACGCGCGCCTGGAAAAACGATTCCACGATATCGTTGTCGGAAACCCTGTCCTGCAGCGAAAGCTCTTCCCACATGCGTTTCTGCGAGCGCTGGATTTTGGCGCTTCCCTCCAGGCCCACCACATCAAACCAGACATCCGCCGCGCCGGCCGAAAGCGCGCATGCCAGCACGCCGATGATCGTTCCGGCGGCCAGTCGCCGGAAAGCAGGAAACCATCCCGGATCAAGATTCGTCTTGCCGCACCAATTCGTATATTGTAGAATCATAAGAGCGGGTTCCGTAACGCCTGTAAAATAAATAGTATACAATGATTGTCGGAAACGGAACAGGAAAAAAGAGCGGACCATGAAACTGCTGGTGCAGATACCGTGCTGGAACGAAGAGGCGTCAATCGCCGATGCCGTCCGCGCGATCCCGGCGCACATTGCCGGCGTCGATACCATTGAAGTGCTGGTCATTGATGACGGGTCCACGGACAAAAGCGCCCGCATTGCGCAGCAATGCGGGGCCACGGTCATCGGTTTATCTCGGCACCAGGGCCTGGCGGACGCCTTTTCCGCCGGCATCCGCGCCGCCATCGAACGCAACGCCGATATCCTGGTCAATACCGACGCGGACCTTCAATATCCCGCCGAACGCATCGAGGCGCTTGTCGCGCCGATTCTCGATAAGAAAGCGGATGTCGTGATCGGTGACCGGCTGTCGCACCGGCCGGCGCCCTTTTCTCCGCTCAAGATGTTTTTCGAGCGCATGGGAACGCTCTTCGTGCGCCTGGTTTCGGGCGTGCCCGTGCGCGATGCGGCCAGCGGGTTCCGCGCCTTTTCCCGCGACGCCCTCCAGAACCTGTTTATCCATGGAAAATTCACCTATACGCTCGAAAGCATCATGCTGGCCGGCATGCAGAAGCTGCGGGTTGTCAATGTTCCCATCCCGGTAAATCCGCCCCGTCGGCGGTCGCGTCTCATCCGCAGCATACCGGGGTATATCGCCCGCTCCGTGATAACCGTGGTGCGCGCCTACCTGAGGTATCACCCGCTTGTCTTTTTTTCGTCCATCGGCGGCGCCTTCCTGGTGGCGGCGCTGGTACTCGGCATGCGCTATCTCTGGTTCTTTGCCATAGGCCAGGGCGCCGGACACCTGCAATCGTTGATCCTTCTGTCGGTGCTTGCGATGATGGGCTTTCAAACGATAATCCTGGGCCTTGTCGGCGACGTGATCGCCGGCAACCGCCGCCTTCTCGAAGAACAGCGGCTGACCCTGCTGACCAGGCTTGCCGGCCGCGATGCGGCCGGGAACGAAAAACCCCTATGAAACGGCCCGCCCTTCCCGCGCTCCTGGCGGCGCACGCCGCGGCGATTTTTATCTGCGCGGTCCTCCTGCTTGTCACCAAATGGTTCCCCTGTGGTTCGACACTCACGGGTCTGCGCGAATGGCTCTACCGCGTCTTCTGAGCATCGGTTGCGCCCTGTGGCTCGTGCTGCTCTGGTGGGGGTGCGGCGCGGCCGTGCTGCGAGGACTGCGAATTGATAAATGGCAATCCGGCGCCGCGGTCCTGGGCCGCATCGGTCTGGGGTTCTGCCTTTCCGGCTGCGGCGTCATGGCGCTGTGCGCGATGCAGGCAAACAGCGCGACCTCGGTGATCGCGCTCCTCGCGGCGCTATCGATCCTTGCCGCGCCCCTTGTCATACGCGAATGGCCGCTGATGCGGACGACGGCCTTCGCTGCAATCGGAATTTTCCGCCGCGCGCCGCGAATGCAGCAGGCGCTCCTTCTTTTGCTTCTTGCCGGCTATTGCGGCCGAGGCCTGCTGCCGCCCGCGGGCTTCGACGAACTGATGTATCATCTCTCCACAATCAAGCTCTATCTTGGGCATGGTGGCTTCTTCGACATTTTCTTCAACGCCCAGTCCGATTATCCCATGCTCACGGAAATGAATTTCATGATCGGCCTGGTACTGGGCAACGACCTCCTCTGCAAAACCATCGGACTGATCCTCGGTCTTCTGCTCTGCGCCGCGATTGCCGTTGCGTCAAACCGGTTCGCGGCCGACGGCTCACTTGCGGTCCCGGCGCTGCTCGTGTTCCTGACCTTTACCAATACGATAGCGAATGTTCCCGGCTGCGATGTGGACATCCCCCAGGCGCTCTGGACGCTGCTTTCCGTGCTGGCACTGGAAGAGGCGCTAGGGCGCGGCGACCGCCGCCTTCTGCTCGTTGCCGGCGTGCTTGCCGGCATGGCCGCGGCCAGCAAAGCCTTCGGCGTTTTTGCGCTCCCGATACTGCTGGCGCGCTATGCGCGGGTGCGCCGCAATTGCCTGATGACAAGGGCCGCTGCCGGGGACCTTCTGCTGATCGCGCTGCCGGTGATCGTGCTGGTCGCGCCGTGGTACATTAAAAGCCTCGTTTATCAGCAGTCCGCATTATGGACCGCCCACGCGTCCGCGCATGCCACGGCCGCGGCGCCCGCCGTCCATTCGGTCATGGGCATGCAAACGCATTCGCCCGTTGTGTTCTGGTTGATCAACACGCTGGGCCGCATGGCGGCGGCGCCGTGGACCTTTTCCGTCTTTCCCGGCCAGCACCGCATGGACACCTTCGGCCCGCTGCCCCTGATCGCCGCATCATTGCTGCTGCTGACCGGCATGGCAAAGGCGCCGCGATTTCTGCTGTGGGCCGCCGCGGTTTACCTTTCGGAAATTCTGCTGCTTGAGATGGTTTTCGCCCGCAACGGGACCAGCATCCGCTACAGCACCTTCATTCTGGCCGTGGCCGCGCCGCTGATCATGTGGGTGTGGGCGAACCTTGGCGCACACCCGCGCATCAGACGGATGTTCGGCGCCATGATTGCCGTCATGGTGGTCCTGGGCGCGCTGATTTTCTTCAAGCGCTATCACCGGGAATGGACCGCCCTTGCATTGAACTCATCGCGCGACGACTACTATGCCTCCGTGCTGCCCGAATATCCGGTGGTGCGCGAGATCAACCGGCGGAGGGACGGAAAACTGGTGATGCCGATTTACAATTACGACGATTACCTGATCGATGTTCCGTATATCACGGCCTATCGCACCTATGCGGACGGGCGGGACATGAAGGCGGACTGCGCGGCGCGCAACATCGGCTATATTTTCGCTAATAACCGTCTTGACACATCCGAAAACAGCGCGGCGTATCCGGAATATCCCGAAAAGCGGATCGTCTTTTCCGCCAACGGGTATTATCTGTACCGGCTTGATTCCTCGAAAGACCCGCGATGAACCAAAGCATCATGCAGCAATCGCCGCCGCGAGAGGGCCGGAAAGCGGCGCCGGCCGTCTTTCTGTGGTTTTTCCTGGCGCTTTCCGTGTTCTATTCCGGCCACCTCTATTCGAAGGATGCGTTCTCAAAAATCAATTCCATGAAGAACCTGGTCCTCGACGGATCGCCCTATATAGATCCCTCTTCGCACGCCTGGGGCCTTGTAGGCCGGGATGGAAAGGTCTTTTCGCAGTTCTCCATCGGCTCCATTCTGATGATGGCGCCGCCCGCGGCCGTGTGGCTCTGCGCACAGCGGATCGCGCACCGGCCCCTGCCGCTTGTGGCCGGAGCCGCGATCACCGGCTTCAACCTGATCTATACGGCGGCTGCCGGACTCCTGATCTTCCTGCTCCTGGTGCGCATGGGGAAGAATGCCTCCACCGCGTTTTTCTTTGCGAACATCGCCGTATTCTGCACCCAGCTTTTCCCCTATGCAAAGACAGACTGGAGCGAACCATCCGCATTCGTCTGGGGGCTGGCCGGGTTCGTCGCATTAATGCCGCGAGATGCGGATCAGCCGTCATTACGAGGAACGATCACCTGGGCCGCATGCGCCATGGCTGCGTCGCTCATCCGCATCGAGTATCTGCTCTTTTTCCTGTTTTTCATCGGCGCCGACGCTGTCGTTGGCCGGCGATGGTCCCGGATCCAGACGGCCGGCGTAATCATGGCCGCGGCAGCCGTGATGCTGCATGCGGGATATAACTGGTATCGCTTCGGCTCGGTTTTCAGCGCCGGCTATACGGGTCAGGAGAATGCGGGAAGGGAAGCGGCATCAGCGGCCGGATCGCTCGCGCGCACGGCATTCGGGATGCTTTTCGACCGGGATACGATAAAGCATGTCTGGTGGTTCTTCTTTTCGTTCGGCAAAAACCACTGGTTCTGGGAAGCGCCGCTGCTCGGTCTCGTGCCCTTTGCGGCGGCAGGATGGAAATCAATGCCGCGCGCGGGCCGGGCGATGTTTCTCGCCGCGCTGGTTTACCTGCCGCTGCATATCTATCTGCTCAATACCGCGGCCTGGTGCTGCACCGACTGGAGCTGGGGCGTGCGCTATTTCTATGTCACGTTTCCTTACCTGCTGCTGCCCCTTGCATTTTTCTCCTATGACAAGCCATGGCGACGAAGGGCCGCGGTTGCGCTTTGCGCAATCGGACTTGCTGTCTCCGGGACTGCGGCGCTCACGAATTTCCACGTGATTCTGGAAAATCAGGTAGCGGCGCGCGGGTATCGGGAAACCATGTTCGGCGCCGGCGCCAATTCCCTTGGCGGCGCGCCCTTCTGGTCCCATGCGGCGGCTTTGCCGCGCCAGACATTCGCCACCATGCGCGCCGCCGCGCACCGGCGATGGCCGCTGTCGTGGGAGCAAAGCCGCGTGAAGTGCCTTGACATCTGGCCGGTGGGGCTTTCCGCGGCCGGCGCGCCGCCCGTGGCGGCATTCGGCTTGTGGCTTGTCCAGATCGGTATCGCCGCGTGGTGGGGGAGACGCATGTTCCGGCGCTTTGGATATGGAAAGTGACCCGATGCGCTGTTACGCATCGGGTCACTCATACGGCACGCGTGACGGTCGTCGATTCCGGCCTTATTGCTTTATCTTCCGGGGCACCTTCTGCTGCCAGCCGGCTGTGACGGTGCGATTGTCGGCGCTCTTCTTTTTTGCAAAGCTGCCCGGCGTCCAGGGCATGTAGTAGATATCGCCGCCGTCCGAATAGAACAGGTCGCGTTCGCCGGAATCCAGCGCCGTTAAAAGAAACGCATCGTTCTCAAGCGTCACGGTTTCGGTGACGGTCGTTCCGCCGCTGACGGTGGTATAGGTATGATCGCCGCGCGGCATGCGGCAGAGCGACCAGTTTTCCTCCTTGAGCGCAGCGCAGCCGGCGGATACGGAGCCGACTTCAATGTCGGTGGTCACCTCGTAGCCGGAGCCGTACGGGACGCTCTGCACCACGATCAGCCGCGTCGTCAGGTCCCAGCTGCAACCATAATCGTCTTCGTGCGAAAAAAGAAACGCATAGTCATCAATCAGATCTCCGTTGAAATCCCCCTGCACGAAGCAGGGTTCGTTCTGCGAAGACCGCGGCTGTTCCTGATAGTAAAGATAGGAGGAGTAACGCGACGTTGGCGGTGAAAAGTAGCCGGCCACCCGGGGCGCAATGAGCTGCCGGATGTGATGCGGGAGCGGAAGATAGGTGTCGACATATGCATTGTCCTGCTCAATGATGACGGTACTGGATGGCTCATCCGGTCCATACACGACGCAATCGTCAATAGCGCAACCGGCGGCAAAGAGCGAAAGACCTGCGACGAGAAGAATACGGGTGGTCATGGGATCCTCCTATTTGCTGGTTTGATGGTGCTTCATGGCTATTTATAATATCAAGCTCTGTGCCAAGCGCGTAACGGATTGGTTTTATTAGAATAAGGACGAATCATCTATTGGCGGGAGGTATTGGAAAGCGGGAACGGAAGGGCGGAATAATGCGCGCCGGGTCGCATGCGGTGCATAACAGATTGATTATTCGTGATTTATAATCGAATGAAAAAGCGGGAAGAAATTCACATTTCTGCATCCAAAGACCGAACGAAATGAAATTTCTGGATCAAGCGTTTAGTCTGCAAACGAGCAGCAGCGGAAAGCGCCTGCCGGATAGTGTCGCCGCCGGCGGATTGTGGGAGAAACCGGCGAAGGGGAATGCTTGATTTATCGGAATCAGGAGCGGCGGGATTACCGGTTTGCCTTCGGCTGACCGGTTCCCTGCTTCCTGCCGTTCTTTTCCGGCGGATTTTTTTTCGCGGGATCAATGGGTGTATCGTCGGCCATGGGCGCCGGCGGCATGGTGTCTTTTATGGTCTGTTCTTTTTTGTCCGGCGCCTTGGGAGCGGATTTCGGGGCGGCGCTTGCGCCCGGGCCTGCGCCGGCGAACAGGATCGCCGCTGCGATCAGGGCGATCAGCATCCGGAAATTCATGATTTTCTTTTTCATAGGTCCGCCTCGATGATAATATACTTCTGCGCAAACCGGTTTAAAAGCTTCAGCCCGCGGGTCCCTGCTCACTGATCCTGTTGCATGGGATTGTATCCTGATGCGGGCTGAAGCATGTTGACGGTTTGTTATCGTACGACCCTCCGCGGAGGCATGGATGTTCCGCGCTCTACGCTTTTTCCCGCATTGCCATAGGCATGCCCCCGGTTCCGGGCGCTATCATCGCCGCCAGGTCCGCGCCCTTGCGCAGAGCCATGATCGTATCCCCGGCTGATTTCCGCGCCGCGCCCGGCGTTGACGGTTGGTTGCTCCGGCGCCGGCCGCACATCCCGGTATTGCGGGGCACGCGTTACCGTACGCTCGATGACGGGGGCGGAGGATCGCGGCGCCGGATCGTATTCATAACGCGTCGTGGCAAAATGGCGTTGCGGCACAGCGATCGCGGGAAGCTGATGATAGATGACCGTCGGGTGCCGATCGGGAACGATTATCGTGTTGTGAACATGGATGTCCCTGTCCCAAAATGGCCGCCGATGTTCGCGGCAGCATCGATAGCAGCCTTCGTGATATTCGCACCTGCATGGTCCGCCGAATGTCAATGCGATCGCCCAATCACCATACGACCACTCACCCAGATCGCAATCGTAATAAACGGTCCGCACCCATTTGAGCTGTCGGCCGCAATCGAGCGTTTCCCATCGGACCTCTTCGCGGACAGCGATGGGATCCGTATGACCACAGAAAAAGCCGAAACAAGGCGCTTCCCATGACAAGTTGACTGACACAGACGGCCCGGCAAGCAGGCTGGCCGGAAGCAGCAGAGCAGTAAGAAGAACAGCAGCGTTACGCATCGAAGCCTCCTTTTAAGGCTGGTGATTGGTTTCTGTTTCCGGCATAAATAAATAACAAGCGCCGTGCCAATTGCGTAACAGGCTGATATTATTGAGAATGGGATTATTCCGCGAATTTCGGAGCTATGAATTTTCGGAGAAAAACAGCGGATTATGATGAAGAAATGCGGGGATGAGAGAGATATTCCATTGAATTATCGGGAATTATGAATGTGGAAGAAAAGCGGGAAGATCATCCCGCGTCTTCCGCCTTGATCCCGTATTTCTCCAGCAGAATGCGAAGGCTTTTCCTGTCGATATCAAGGATCTTAGCGGCATTGGTGAGATTTCCCGGCGCGCGGCTTAATGCCATGGCTATCATTTCGCGGTCCACGGCCTCGCGCGCTTCATGGAGCGTGGTGGCGCTGCCGCCGGCTGGGGATTCGAGGCCCAGATCGGTTTTATTTATGACCGGCCCCGCGGCCGAGATCACCGCGCGCTGAATGCGGTTCTGGATCTCCCGCACATTGCCGGGCCAGTGGTAGACCAGCATCGCCTTTTCGGCGTCGCGGGAAAACGAGAGTTTCCTCGCATCGTTCGCACTGGTAAAGCGCTGCAGGAAAAAACGCGCTAAAAGCAGCGCGTCCTCGCCGCGTTCGCGCACGGGCGGCACCAGCACGGGCACCACGTTCAGGCGGTAGAAGAGGTCTTTGCGGAAGTTGCCGCAGGCCGCGGCCTTCTCCAGGTCCACATTGGTGGCCGAGATGATGCGCACGTCGACTTTGATGGGTTTGGAGGAGCCCACGCGCACGATTTCACCCTCCTGCAGGGCGCGCAAAAACTGCGCCTGCGCGGCCGCGGGTAGTTCGCCCACTTCGTCCAGAAAGAGCGTGCCGCCCGACGCCTCCTCGAAACATCCTTTACGGGAGGCAATCGCGCCGGTAAACGAACCTTTTTCGTGGCCAAAGAGCTGGCTTTCCACAAGGGTGGGCGGGATGGCGCCGCAGTTGACCGCAAGAAACGGCTGGGCGGCGCGCGCGCTCAGCCGGTGCGCGATGCGCGCCAGCACCTCCTTGCCCGTGCCGGTCTCGCCGATGAACAGCAGCGGGACATTGGTCGCGGCGGCTTGCTTGACAAGCGTTAAACATTTTTCAAACGCCGGGCTCGCGAACACCAGGTCTTCGAAGCGTTTCTCCTCCACGCGCGAGCGCAATTCCTCGATGGCGGCCTCCTGCCGCGCGGCCAGGTCGGACTTTTTCACCAGGGTCGCCATGATAAGCGCCAGTAGGCGGAAGGTCTCAAGGTCGCGCGGAGCAAAGGGCCGGCGGTCCGTGCGGCTGTCGAGGTACAGGTACACGCGCCGGCCGGCGAACAGTTCGGGCGACGCGTCAAGACGGCAGCAGAGCACCGAGCGGATGTCATTCCATGCGATGGATTCCTGCGCGGAAAGCCGGCTCTCGCCTACGGTGTCGGAAATGAGCAGCGGCTTTTGCTGCTCGTTGACAAGCCGCAGGGCCGTGGTGCTGAACGGCGCATCCAGGTCTTCCGCGCCTTCTTTCTGCACGACATCGCGCCGGCCATGGTCGTCTTCGGTAATGATGAGCCCGCGTTCGCATGATAGCATGCGGACGCACAGCAGCAGTCCCTGGCGCAAAAGCGCGCCCACGTTCTGTTCCTGCGCCATGGACGCGGTCATGGAGAGCGCCGCGGTCAGAAGGTCGGTGTTGTCATCGGGCGCTGCCATGTTCTTTCCTTTCGGACGCCACGTCCCAGGGAATCACCTGCACGGGCATGGCTTCGATGCTTTTTATCATCACCACGCCGCCGGCGCCATGCACCTCCAACCGGTTGGGTCCGGGCGCGAGCGGAACGCCGACGTTGCGTTTGTTCGCAGGCAGCGGCGCGATTTTTCCATTAATCAACAGCGTGTCCGAGGCCAGCACGCCGCGCAGCACCAGCGTGGCAACATCCGCGCCCAGGTCCGTGCTGATCAGGGGACGCGGGCCGGACTTTCTGTTCCCGGCATCCGCGGGGAAGTCCGGCGGTTCCTGAATCGAAACGAGTTTCGGCAGTCGCGGCCGGTAAACCCGTTTTTTCGCCAAGACAACGGCGGACAGCGCGATCATCAACGCAACGACGATTGCGGCCGCTGCCCAGAGCAGGGCGCGGGAAGGAACGGGCGCGCGGTTCCGCGCCGGCGAAGGCGTTGACGCAATGCGCACCGTCGACGGCGCCGCCCCACGGACGATTGCGGCAAGGTCAAGCGACGCCGCATGATAATCATTGATCCCCGCGGCAAGGTCCGCGGCCAGGGACCCGGCGCTCGGGCGCTGATCGCGGTCTTTGCTCAGGCATTGGATCGCGCAGCGGGCAAGGGGCCGGAGTTGTTCGCCAACGGTCAAAGGCGCCGGCTCCCGGTTCAGCACCTTGTACGACACGTCGCCCAGCGATTCCCCTTCAAACGGCAGTTTACCGCAGAGAACGCGATAGAGGATGCATCCGAGCGCATAGATGTCCACGCGCGCGTCCGACTCTTTCGGCGAAACCATGGCTTCCGGCGCCATGTAGCAGATCGTGCCCGCGGCCTGGCCCGGCAGGGAAATCCCCGCGTGCTCCGCGCGGAAAACGGCCAGGCCGAAATCCGCGAGTTTGACCTGCCCTTGCGAGCTGAGTAAAATGTTCGCGGGCTTGATATCACGGTGGACAATGCCGCGGCCATGCGCGCAGGAGAGCGCCAGCGCGACTTTATGCAGCACGACCAGCGACGGCCGCAGCGGCAGGCCGCGATCGATTGCGCGCTCAAGCGACGGCCCGTCGATGTATTCCATGGCGATGTAGTAATTGCCCTGGAAGAACGCGTAGTCGTAGATGGTGATGATGTTATCGTGCGTCAAGGACGCCAGCGCTTCGGCCTCGCGCCGGAACCGCATGATGTCGGTCTGGTCCTGGGCCCGCTGCGGCATGAGGCATTTGATGGCCACGATGCGGTCCAGCGACTTCTGGCGCGCGCGCAGCACCGTGCCGAATGCCCCGCGGCCCAGTTCGCCCAGAATATCATAATCGGCTAATGAAAAAGCCATAGGGTATGTATCGGCTCCTTCGCCATGCACGGCGCCGCTATTTGCGGGCCCGTTCGCGCGCCTGCGAAAGCCAGCGCCGGTACGCGGAATTTCCGGGAGCAAGCGAATCGGCCGCGGCGAATTCCCCGGCCGCCAGCGCAAAGTCGCCCCGCGCCCAGGCGACCGCGCCCAGGTTGAAATGCGCCGGCGCGTATTCCGGCGCCAGGAAAAGCACGCGTTGGTAGCATAGGGAAGCCTTGTCGAGATCGCCGGCCTCCTGATAGAGCGCGCCTAAAAGGTTGTGCGCCTTGATGAGCGAGGAATCATATACGACGGCCTGCTCGATTCTGTCAATTGCCGCGGCCGCATCGCCCGCTTTTTTCAGCGCGGCGCCCAGGTTGAAATGCAGGATGGCAAGGGTGCGCCGTGTTGCGGCGTCGCCGCCCGCCAGGTTGAAGGCCACGTTCATATGGTAAATGGCCGGATACCAGTCCTGCGCCGCGCCCAGGCCCAGGCCGGACTTGTACATGGCTTCGGCGCAGCAGCTCATGCCCATGCCGTAGTGCGCGCCGAAACTCTTCGGATTGCGGTCGATGATGCGCGCATACACCCGCCGCGCCGAGCTGTAGTCGCCGGATTCCAGAAGCGCATTGGCGGAATCGAGCGAGCTATTGACGCACGCGAAGGCCGCGCAGCACCAGAGGGCGGCGAGCAGACGTGTCGGGAACGGGCGCATCATCGTGGGGCGCATAATGGTTTCGGGCCGTTGAATATAGGAAAATACTAAGAGCCTATCCGAAAACCTCCGGCGAAGGCCAAAGACCGTGCGAAAACGGTGCTGGCGAGGCGCGCGACCGAGGAATATCCGGGGCGATATGCCGAGGAAGCGGAACGAAGCCAGCGACGTTTGCAGCCGGCCGACGCCAGGCGAAGGCTTTCGGATAGGCTCTGAGTGGGCCAATCGCCGGCGCCGATAATCATGCCGGCGCGGGGGACGGGAAAGGACCGCGGCGCGCCGGAATCAGAGCTTGCCGTGCCGGAGCATGGAGATCACCAGCCAGAAACCCACGATGCCCGCCAGCACGAAGCCGGCCACGCCGATCACGGGCATGCCGAACAGCAGGGGCGGCACGCCGGCGTGGACAATAAGGGAGGACCCGATGATCAGCGCGGCCAGCACGACCGCAAAGACGAGGCGGTTGACCAGCTGGTCGTGTTTGGCGAGCATGGGCTCCAGGCCGCGGTGCTCGAATTCGATGCGCAGGCGGCCGGCCTTGATAAGATCGAAAAGCTCCCGCGCCTCGCCGGGGAAGTCCCGCAGCATTCCAATCAGATCAACGCCCGATTGATACGCATTGACCAGCATATGTTCGGGCGTATAGCGGTCCGAAAGCATCTTCTTGACAAATGGCGCCAGGTGCTCCACCAGATTGAACTCCGGATCCAGGCGGAAGCCGATGCCCTCGATGGTCACCAGCGCCTTGAGCAGCAGGAAGAAGCCGGGGATGACGCGCAGGTTATAGCGGACCACCATCTGCCGGAGGCGGGTGAGAAGGTCGCCGACATTGACGTCCTTGATAGACAAATGCGAATAAATGCCGATGAGTTCGGCCACTTCATATTCAAGTTCGGCGGGGTCCTGCAGCGGGCTTTTGGACACCTTGAGCAGCGCGCGCACAATGCGCCGCGAATCGCGCGCCACCACGCCCGACACCATGGCGCTCAGGTGCTCGCGGTGTGAATTCAGCAGCACGCCGGTCATGCCGAAGTCGAGAAAGCAGACGACGTTGCCGGGCATGACCAGGATATTGCCCGCGTGCGGGTCCGCGTGGAAAAAGCCGTGCTCGAAGATCTGCTTGAGAATGATGGTGGCGCCGCGCGCGGCGATCACCTTCCGGTCAAGGCCCGCCTTGTCAATCTCCGCGAGATTTGATACCTTGATGCCGCGGATGAACTCGCAGGTCAACACCCGCCTGCTTGAAAACCGGCGATGGAGCACGGGCACATGGATATCGGGGTCGCCTTCGAAGTCCGCGGCGAAATGCTCGATGTGCGCGGCTTCGATGGTAAAATCGAGCTCCGTGCGCAGGGCGCGATCGAACTCTTCGCAAATCCGCGACAGGCGGATTCCCCAGGACTCCTGAAAAGCGCGGTCGAGCAGATGGGCCAGATTATAGAGGATATCCAGATCCGTATCGACCAGGCGTTCGAGCTGGGGCCGCATGACCTTGACGGCGACCTCTTCGCCGGTTATGAGCACGGCATGATGGACCTGCGCCATGGATGCCGAAGCGATCGCGTCGTCGTCGAACGACGTGAACATTTCGGCAATGGGCCTGCCGAGTTCTTTCTCCACGATCAGCCTTGCATCGGCCGCGGGAAACGGCGGGACCGCGTCCTGCAGCTTTTCGAGTTCGGCGATCAGGTCCGGGGGCAGAAGATCGCCGCGCGTGCTCATGAACTGGCCCAGCTTGACAAAGGTGGGACCGAGCTCCTCGATGAGCATGCGCAGCCGTTCCCAGCGCGACAGGTGTACCACGGACGGCAGGCTTCGTCCGCGAAGCAGGCGGGCGGCGTTTCCAAGGTGTTTCTGAATATTGACCGTTGCGAGAAGATCGCCGAAGCCGTACTTGACAAGGCCGGAGATTATCTCACCGTACCGCGCCACATGACGGTACTGGATGCCGCGTCGATGCGATGCCGGCATTGATTATCCCCGGGCCGAAAGCTTTTTTTCGAGCTCGGCGATTTTGCGCTTGAGCTCTTCCACGTCCGCCCGGCGGGGAACGTCGATCTTCGACATCACCATGGTCACCGACTCATGGACCATCTTCTCGATGGACGCGCGGGCGTCTTTGGACCGCTTGAGCATTTCCTCCACGAACTTTTTGCCCTCGGCTTCGGGCACATTGCTCTCTTGGACGATCTTTTTAGCGAGCTCCTCCACCTTGTCGGCGGTCATGCAGACAACGCCGATGCCGGCAAGCAGCGATTTTTTAAGGACATCAAACATTGGGCACCTCCTGTTATATGGTTTTACCTTAAGGGCGCCTCTAAAAATTCGAAAAACGCGTCTGTCATTGCGAGCGGAGCGAAGCAATCCCGCGTTTTTCGTATAAAACAAGAAGATTGCTTCGTCGCTACGCTTCTCGCAATGACATAATCAGCAATTTTTAAGGTGCCTTTAATATACGAATACGCGCAGGTTCTATTGCTTCAAAATCGCAGTATCGCGCTTGCTTTGCCAAAGAGAACAGGGGCCTTCTGCCCCAGCAACCCCGACCAGAGGGTGTTCTGCAGCGAACACCCTCTGGACTCCCGCGCCGCCCTGCACTCGGGCCTTATCCTGTCGCCGCAGGGTCCGCGCTGAACTCGCCCCGCAAAGCCGGGTCTCAAACAGCAGTGCGGCCTGATCCTGCGGGCGACAGGGGCCCGAGTGATGGGGCCCTTTAGAGAGCTGTTTTTTCTTTGGCGACTCCGTCACCATCGATGCGTGGTGTAAAGGAAATCTTATAGGGATATCCTAATAAATCCTTGGATGATATATCATCCTTTCCGCATCACCACACAATGATTCGGCGCTTCCTCTTCCATATCGCCCAGCGAGAGAAGCAGGCAAATGGGGATCGCGATTCCGATCACCACGCATGCCAGTGGGAAGAGCGCATAGAACCAGAAGTTCCGCCGCGCCTCGGGATAGGTATAGCCGCGGGCCCTGATCATATGCAGCAGAAAATGGAACAATCGGGAGCCCGTGCCCAGCCAGGCGCCGCCAAACGGAACCAATGCTTCAATCGACATGCCCGTCGTTTCCGCGGCCTTCAGACACCAGAAGCGGGTGAAATTCTGGAAATGATCGGGCGCCATATGCAGATTCGCGGTCTGCGGAACGAGAAATATCGCATGTCCTCCGCGCTTGAGGACCCGTTGGATTTCCTTTACCATGCGCAATGGCTCGAAAACATGCTCCAGCACATGGATGCAGAGCACGGTATCAAAGCTCTCGTCCGCGAAATCCATGGCGCATCCGTCGCCCAGCACCACCTTCACGCGGCCATCCGAAAGCTGGGGCAGGCGGTCGGCCCGGTTTTCGAGCACCGTCCAGGAGGAAAACGGCACGCGTTGTTTGCGGGCGGCATGATAAAAGTTCCAACCGCCCACATCGAGCACGTCGCCGCAACAGTAGTTTCGCAGCACGGCGAAAATCCGGCGCGAAATGAAATTACGCGCCGCAAAGCGCAGGTGTTCGAGAAGCTCCATATCTGATGCCCTATAAAAAAATCTGCGAAGGCTCCGTTGACAAGAATTCCTCCAGCGGAATTCCACCGGTCCCGATCACAACCGGCTTAGCGCCGGGACAGACTTCCCTATATGCGCCCAATCCCCGTCCCGAACTTCGGCGGCCGGACTTGACCTCCACGGCATACGTCGCCGCCGGCGTCCGCACCACAAAGTCGACCTCATTGTCCCGATGGCGCCAGTAGCCTACGTCAACTCCCAGGCGATTCAGGCCGTTGAGCATATGGGCGCCAACGGCGTTTTCCACCAGCCTGCCCCGCAACGACGTATCGGCGGACGTCTGGGCGAACGTGCGGGCCGCCGCGGCGTTGATCAGAGCGTTGTTCCAGACGATGATCTTGGGGCTGCCGCCCCGCAGCGCGCCGCGGGACGGCCGTATAATGTCCAGACCGGAAATCAGGAAAGCCGTTGAGAGCAGGTGAAGGTAGTGGGCAAGCGTCGTCGTGTTGCCCGCTTCGTCAAGTTGACCAAGCATTTTGTTGTAGCTGACGACCTGCGCGGGATGCCCGACGGCATAGGCGAAGAGGTGCCGCATGAGCGCCGGCTTGTTCACGGTCTGCAGTTGAAAAATGTCGCGGCTGAGAACGGTCTCGATGAGCGAATCGCCGACATACGATCGCCATGCGGGTTCGTCGGCAACCAGCGCCGCGGCCCCGGGATACCCGCCGAAAAAGAGCCACTTGTCAAGCGAAAAGCCGAAGCCATCCCTCATCTCCGGAAAGGTCCAGTGGCGGCAGCGATGGAGTTGAAAGCGGCCTGCCAGACTTTCGGTACATCCTTGCTGCAACAGAAGCGAAGAAGATCCCAGCAAAATGACGTCGATTCCCCGCCCCTCCCGGGTGTCATCATCCCAGAGCGCCTTGACCATCTCGCTCCACCCTTTGACTTTTTGTATTTCGTCAAGGACGAGAAGGACCCGGACGCCGGGGGCCGCACTGGTACGGGCCCGTTCCCAGTGGCCGACCACCCACTCCGGACCTGGTGGCAATGGCGCGTCTGCCGCGGCCCAGATCGACGGACCGGAGTATTCCTTTTGCACCCGGCTTGCGGCCGTAGTCTTTCCCGTCTGCCTGGCGCCAATGATAATCTGGAGAAATCTGCGCTCTAGCCGCAAATTCTTCTGAATGTCTTGAACAAAACCTTTGGTGATCGTCATATACTTGTTTGTTTTTAATCAAGATACGACAACTGCACAGTCGTTGAGTAAAAATACTCAATAGCTGAGTAAAATGCAAATGGGGTTATCTGTTGCCAGCAGTTCCGCAACTTCTCTGTGAAATAGCGTACTATCAAAGGCGCACCCCCAAGATTTATCCATTCAGGAACTTTTTGTCGGGATAGGCCGAATAAGTGGATCA
>Ga0315279_10002348_pt1 | contig 28652 bp, 27 predicted proteins | sample YL17G06_20_MG_FD_203694 | JGI IMG/M metagenome (GOLD analysis project Ga0315279, IMG submission 203694) | Sediment microbial communities from Yellowstone Lake, YNP, Wyoming, USA - YL17G06_20 | ecosystem: Environmental > Aquatic > Freshwater > Lake > Sediment | place: USA: Wyoming | collected... | reverse complement strand
CACCAATCAGCGCGGCCGCATTGTACAGATGCGTGTCGTCGTAATCTACAAACCCTACGACCGCCGCGATAGGAGGCAGCTCCTTTGCGAGGTCAAGGACATACTGCTTGTTCAACCTGACAAACTCCTCCTGGACAGGTTTCCGACTACCAGCCGGCGGTCTCACTTCCCGAGGAGGAAGAAGATCAAGCGGCGGGTAGCCTGTAATAGTCATCTCGGGAAATGCAACAAGATCGGCCTTTGCCTTGGAGGCTCGGAGAGCGTAGTCTAGTATTAGTCGCTTGTTCCCGTCCAAATCTCCTACAGTTGGGTTAATCTGCGCCATCGCTACGCGCATTCTCGATTCCATCCACGGTCACACGCACTGACCGGAACAGAAAAGCCTTGCCCGAGTCACAGTGTCCCCTGATCTCGAAGCTACTAGCGTTCTGAGAGGACATGCATTCTCTTTGTGGAACTTCTCAGCGAGCGGTATGAGTCTCTCGGAAGCATATTCCATAATCGTGCCCTAGCAAAGTAGCCTCTGCGGGATCAAAATGCCGAGCAAGTGGGGCTATCTGGGCAGACTTTGGCATTATTTCAGAATCGGCTATGCAACCTATCTTACATTTCTCTTGGGCGCGGTCAACACGCTGATTGTGGTCTGGTACCTTGCCATCCGTGAAGTCCCGGCCGTAGAGAATCTTTTCGGGCATTTTATTCCATTCGCGGTTGTAGTGACACTAATAGGAGCACCTCTGTCAGTCGTTGTCGGATGGTTCCACCTCAAGAAAAGCCCTGCGTATTCGTCTGAACTGGACATCGGGGTAGAGGCCAATCCATACTACTACAAGTTCCCACCCGGTTACACTAAGGAAGTGCTTGGCCCCCTCTATCTGGAGCTATTGCTTCAATTGAAACGACTGGTTGGCGCACAGCAACTTCTGGACAATGAGGAGAAGCAGCGAATCGAAGAGTTGGAACGCAAACTGCAGATACTGATCCAGGGTGGGTATGTGGGAAGTCCCAGGACAAAAATGTGAGGTCCCGGAATCGCCCCAGTTAACCTTCCCTTCACGCTCTAATGCAATGCATTCTCAACGATTCGTGCGATCCTGACGGCGGCCCGACCGTCCCCAAATGGATTGCCTAGCCGACGAAGGCTTCGCTTCAATCCTTCGTCAAACGCCGCAAAAGTCACCGCTTTCGCTACTCTCTGTGGGTCTGCTACGAGACTATTGGCGTTTGCTCGCAGAGTCTCGGGCCACTCGGTGTTCGATCTAAGCGTGATACAGGGGACTCGGAGGAGGAATGACTCTTTCTGCATTCCACCAGAATCGGTGAGTAGGCAACCTGAATTCCTCAGCAAGGCCAGAGACTCGACATAGCCCTGTGGCGCAACGAGACTAATACCGTACCTTTTGGTTCGGTTCAAAAGGCCAAGTTTTGCAAGCTTGGATCGAGTACGCGGGTGAACTGGAAAGATCACAGGTATCTTCCTTGCTATCTTCCGAAGTGCGTAATGGATCTGTCCTAGCCTTGTGGGGTCATCGACATTCGAGGGACGATGCAATGTCACCAATACAAAGTGATTGGGCTCCGCGTGAAACCGGGGTAGTATGGCATTTTGCCTTTTCTTCACTACGGGCATCGCTGCATGGAGGGCATCGACCATCGTGTCGCCTGTAAGGTAGACCTGTTCTCGGAAACCTTCGTTTCGGAGGTTTGACGCCGCATTCCGCGTGGGTGCAAAGAGAAGAGTGCTGCAGTGATCTGTCAGTCTTCGGTTGATTTCTTCGGGCATGGTTATGTCGTCAGATCTGAGGCCTGCTTCAACATGGGCCACTGGAATGCCCAACTTGGCAGCTGCTAAGGCCCCTCCGAGCGTGGTGTTGGTGTCACCCGGGACAATTGCCATGTCAGGTTTCTTTTCGACCAACACCTGCTCTAAACGCTGTATCATCGCGGCGGTCTGCGTTGCATGGCTTCCTGATCCAACGCGGAGGTTCACAAGGGGCTTGGGGATGTGAAGCTCATGAAAGAAGATGGTTGACATTTCTGGATCGTAATGTTGGCCACTGTGAACGATCTGGAGATCTATGTTCTTGTGCTTGCTGAGGATTTCCTTGATTATCGGTGCAGACTTTATGAATTGAGGTCGTGCACCGATGATCAAGAGCACTGTGGGTTTTCTCATTTCTGACTACCTTGTTTCGGCGAACGCATCCAGAACTCCTCTGGTCTTAGGGTCATGTTAACAGTCGTAAGAGCTTTATGAGGCGCGATCAACAGCCCGTTCGTACAACTTGGAAGGCCGCTAGATTGTGTGGAATCGCCGGTGGCTGCGGAGCGCAGATCGACAAGGAACTGCTGAGGCGAATGTGCAATATTATTGCACATCGCGGCCCTGACGATGAAGGCTACTATATAGAAGACTATGTCGCGCTGGGGGTGCGTAGACTCAGCATTATTGACCTTGAGACGGGGGGTCAGCCAATCCATAATGAAGACAAAACGCTCTGGCTCGTCTTCAACGGTGAGGTGTTCAATTTCATAGAGCTTCGCGCTCGCCTCGAATCCGGAGGACATAGGTTCCACACGAAATCCGACACCGAGGTTATTGTTCATCTCTATGAGGAGATGGGCGAGCGTTGCGTAGAGGAGCTCAACGGAATGTTCGCCTTCGCACTATGGGACGCAAACCGACACAAGTTGATACTTGCACGAGACCGAATTGGAGTCAAACCGCTCTATTACCACTTGAAAGACGGGAAGCTGATTTTCGGGTCGGAGATCAAAGCTCTGCTAGCGGCAGGCGTCGAAGTAAGTCCTGATCGTAGAGCGATACTGGACTACATGACCCTCTCCTATGTCCTGGGCGACAAGACCTTCTTTGAAGATATCAGGCAACTCATGCCTGGGCACTATGCAGTGTTCCAAGACGGAAAATTCGTCGCAACTCAATATTGGGATCTTTCCTACAAGGCGACCGAGAGAGAAGAGATAGATACTGTAAGGATGCTTCGCCCTCTACTAGAGGATGCTGTGAGGATCCGGCTTCGCAGTGACGTTCCACTAGGTTGTCATTTATCGGGTGGCATTGATTCTTCTTCAGTAACATGCATAGCCAGCAGGCTGCTCGGACGGCAGGTCAAAACGTTCACAGGTGCCTTCAATGAAGGGCCAGAATACGATGAAACTTACTATGCCAAGTTGGTCTCTAAGAAAGCAGGAACTGAATACTTCGAAGTAAGACCTGACGGGAACGATTTCCTCGAAACCCTCTCCCAACTCATCTGGTACATGGACTACCCCGAGGTTGGACCAGGGATCTATCCGCAATACCACGTCTGTCGTCTTGCCAGTGAACAAGTAAAGGTCATACTCGGAGGACAGGGAGGGGATGAGGTGTTCACTGGATATCCCCTGTTCATTGAAGTGGAACTCGAAGATGTCATCGCTCACGAGAACAATCCGATCAGAAAAATCCGTGAAGTTCTTCAGTATCTGAGTTTTGAGAGGCGACACAAGAGATTCAGAGTCGGACTAAAGAGGCTCAGCAGTCTCCTATTTCAGAGGCAACACGAGCTGGGTCTCGTCGCCCGTTTCTATCACGACCGTTTGGTTCATTCTGAGCAAGAGCTCGCATCTCTCTTCACAGAGGATTTCGCGTCCTCGATCGGTGATTACTCTACGCGACAGTTGTTCACGATGGTGTTAAGCGGATGCCAGAGCGCGTCTTTCATGGACAGAGCCCAATACTACTTCATCAAGACGTACTTGGCCGGTCTCCTTCACGTTGAAGATCGAACTAGTATGGCTGTATCCATTGAATCGAGGGTGCCACTGTGCTGTGATCACAGGCTCTTGGAGTTCGCTGCGAGCATCAAGCCTTCCCAGAGAGCAAGGGGATTGAGGTTGAAACATGTCCTTCGGGAGGCTGTCCAAGATGTGGTGCCATTGGAGATCTATCGGAGAACTGACAAGAAAGGATTTCCAACTCCTTTCGACAAATGGCTCCTCGAGCAAATTAGTGACGTGCGAAACATACTCCTATCAGATCGAGCTCTGGGCCGGGGAGTATTCAGCTCATCTTATGCGAGGAAAATCTTGGATGAGTTCGAGAACGGGTCGCGAAGTCGGAGTGTGACCGTGTTCATGTTGCTCTGTGTTGAATTCTGGTTCAGGAACTTTGTGGACAAAGTGATGGTGGGAGAGCATGGAGTCCCATCGCTTCAGGCGAATCGCCTAGCCGATAGGGGCACGGCTGCCAAGTAGCTCCGCGTAGATCCCTAGCAGCTTTTCCGACTCTACATTCCAATTATACCTCTTCCTCGCCAGTGGAATATTTTTTCTGTAGCGGTCTAAATGACTTGGTCGCGTGATCTTGTTCAGAGCCTCAGCAATGCTACGGGGATCTCGTGCATCGAACAATGTTCCAATGTCACTTTCCATAATGACCTTGCGCATGAAGGGTAGATTACTGACAGCGATCGGGAGTCCCGCCTCGAGGTATTCGAACAGCTTGTTTGGAGAAGCGTAGTAATTGCAGAGATTCGTTGGAAGGTAGGGGACAATTCCTACATCGGCCCGTCTTGCCACTTCAACGACTCTGTTCACATCAACAGGCGGTTCGAAGCGGACATTCCTTTTGCCAGAAGCCAAAGCTCTAAGATCCTTCTCAAGCTTTCCTGCTCCCCTGAAGAGAAGCAGCACGTCAGGCGATAGGAACTCAGAAGCCCTTGCTAGATTCTCAAGGCCTCGCTCAGGGGAATACCACCCATGATAAAGCGCCACCTTCACCTTCTGGTTCTTTCGTCTCAGTGGTCCTTCCTTCGTGAGTTTCTCAGGCAAGGCGCAGTTGTAGACTACGCGCACGGGATCTCTGATCGAATAACGTGTTGCCAATTCATCGGCGATGAACTCGTTGACCGTCATCACCGCATGAACTCGCTTGATTAAAGCCCCCTCGTAGGAATGGAGGATTCGTTTGAGAAAGGCAGGAACCCCTACCAGCATATCAGGCCAGAGCTCGTGAGAATCGTAAACGACTCTGCGATCGAAGCTTCCGGCGAGAACTGCCAAGAGCAAAGTGTCTAAGTCATTCGCACAGTAGATGTGAGCTCCGGTTTTCCTAGCCTCTCTGAGAAACGCCAGTTGGACAAATACGATTCGCGCTAATCTGAGGAAGAGGCGAGCTACCCAAGAGAGATTTTTCCTTTTCGTCAACAGGAAGCGAGTCCGTTCGTGATAATCTTGTTCAACTGTTGGGGCTGCGAGGTGTTGATCGATTGCTGTTAAGTAGTTGGCGACTTCGCTGTGAACCCTGACGATCTTGTATCCTTCGCATCTCTCCGTATCTTCCGTTCGCTCAGATAGCCTGCATACGACGGTGACTTGGTAGCCCTCTAGTCCAAGTGTTTTTGCATGTCTGGCAACTCTCGAGTCGCTAGACATGTCATTTGTAACAATCATACACACACGAAGGCTATTTCCAGTCAGTGAGTGAGGGGATTGATCTGGCATATTTGAGAAAGCCTTCGCGCGATTGAATGCAGACTAATGCGCGGACAGCTATATTATTGCTGAAATTCTATGCCAGCAGTTGAAGTAGTCAAATATGGTACTCTTGACTCTGACTATTAGGTAGCCGTCCCGCGTCTCTCTAGCTGTGATCCTAGGAGTGAGGGGACAGATCACCCTAACCTAGAACCCTTCATTTGCGAGCGGCATGACATGTCTAGCAACTCTCGGGTCATTGAGCATATCGTTCGTCACAAGCATGTAGACGCGAAGTCCGTCACCTGAGACGGACCCGGTGTGGGCGCAGTTGGACAGGTTCGTCACCGTTGATATCGTCGAGCTGTTTCGGGCTAATAACCATGAGCGGAGTCAGTGTTTTGCGACTTCCAATATTTCGCGAAATCTCTCTGCGAATACAGCAGGGTCCCGTTCTCTGGGCAACTCCTTGATCTCGCGCCCATTGTACATGACTTCGATGCCGGACAACAGCGCCTCGTGTATCATCCTAGGTAGGCCATCTTCAGTCGACATTCGAATGAGCTTCTTATGACGCCGGTACAGCAGCGGCATTTGCGATTGATCTACGTAAGGGATGACTTCCACCTTAGGATACCGTATCTTGCATGTCGCAGGGTGAGAAGAGTTGCCTATGACCGTTATCTTCTCTTCTGGGTGAGTTCTTGCGTATTCAATTATCCAATCCAAACGGTATATCTTCTCATTGATTTCCCCGCTGGGACAGTAGTAGAGAACGTCCCTTTCTGGAGGAACCATGCGGAGCTCCCGGCTCTCGAATTGCGCGGTTGCGATCGGAAATGGGAGCGTGAACCCCCTACGATTGACCATTTTCTCCAAATGAGGAGATACGTAAAGAACGATGTCAGCTAGGCGCAAGATCCCCATCCAGTATAAGCGCTTCCGGATGGATGATTCACGTGCAAGCCGGTAAGCGTCACTGCCCACGAAATGAAGAACGGTTCTCTTGCGTAGCAACTTAGCGAGGCCGAAAATGCGGTCACAGCCGTGCAAGTAGATGCCGTATATGACATCAAATCTCCGGATCACGTGCGGATCTGGCCGCTTGGTTCGATCTGTCCATTCCGCGTTCAAACCATTTGTGCTCAGGACATTCGCGACGAAATCGGCGTTGGGCGAGCCAACGCCTGCGACTAAGACGCGCCAATCTCTACGTTTGTCCTGCAGGATCTGTCACCTTGAATTTACGGAAATTCTCTACCTACGACGGCCTTAGACATACCTCTCCAGTAGCAAGTAGTCGTTCTGCTCCATGACGGGTTTGAAACCAGAAAGGCCCAAGGCGTCGACAGGGACTGATTTCTTGTCTATCATGACGAAGTTTATTGCGTACTGTTGTGAGAGGGTCTCAATTGGTACGGTGAGAACTGGAAAGAACGCGCCGAGTTTCTCATAGTTCCGTGCGCTCATCGTATAAAACACTTTTTTCCCGGTAAAATATGGTATAGCATAGGTATGTGACGCCGGTAGGCAGATCACACCATCCTTGGGGGACTTCTTCAAGTAGTCAAAGATGCCTTCGAGGAGGGACTGATCTTCGGCGCGGCTGCGCCTGCGCACCCTGACCCAGACTCTACTGCTTTGAATGAGTGATAACAGGAATGCAACCAGCACTATGAACGCGGTCCACCAGGAGTATGGAGCCCACGCGAAAACAGAACATAGTAAGGCTGTTGGAAATGCATTGTAATCTAGAAACTGTGTCCTGCCTGGGTAACGCCCTAGGAACCGAAGGTATGTCGCTGTATAGAACAATATCAATGTCAAGACGGACCACTGTATGAGCGTCCATTCCCACGCGCTCCTGATGCCCACGAAAGGCAGCAAGAGTACGACGAGCGCAAAAGGATTGAACGGATTAAGACGCAGAACCCAATAGAGCGGATTCACGCGTTTAGTTCTGAGCAACAGTCGTCTCGGGGAAAACGTGCCTGAATCGCTCTCTATCTCGGACGAGCTTCTGGGCTGGGGGCGTGTATCCTGACTTTCTTTCTTAATGTAGTCAGCACCGTATTCCGAGTGGTGCCGTAGCCAAAAGCTAGCAATGCCAAGGTGACCGCGCAACACCTTCAAGTAGAAACCCCCAGAAAAGAGGATTGCTCCTAACACTGTAGCTAAGAGAACAAGGATCGGCAGATATGACCGGCCAACCAGCGCGAACGACAGTAGAAGAAGCCACAGCACCTCTGTAGAAAACTTGTGGGATAAGAGGACCAGAGTTCCAGTCGCGATCATGAACACAAGGAACACAGAGTTCATCGTTAATTGATATAACGTGAAGTTCAGGAGAGCGATATTGAACAGTATCATACCGAAGATCCTTGTACTTAGAGTCAGACTTTCTTCCAAGACCACTGGTGTAACCGAATAGATCGCCCCCGCGGTTGCCGACAGGAGTATGTTGCCCGTCAGGAAGAAGCTGAGGAGAAATAGGATGGCAGCATTCACACTGTCTAGAAGCGGATTGATTATCCAATTGTACTTTCTTAGGAGTGCGGAAGGAAACAGAGCGAGCAAATAGAAGAAAAGAGGAGGATAGTCATGCTCCCCCCCTATGAGGAAATATCGAGATACGCCATTGTATCCGTTGCCCTTCTTGAGCTCATCGACAACGAGCAGGATCGCCCATGTATCATGCCCAACAAATGGTTTTCCAACTCTGGGAAGCGCTCTCAGTATGAAACAGGTCAAGCCTACAGCCACAAGTGCTGCAAGAACGAATACAGTGATCAAGTCTCTATGTGTCCTCTCCATCAGTCACCGGTCTGTTGTCTCTCGAACGTCTGCTTGACTCTCCTCATACGGGCGTTCGTATTTCCGGAATGCCGCACATTGCGGCGGTGGATGTACCTTCATGGAAAGCAACCTGATATGCTGAAGTTATAACCGTTAACTTCATTTATACTCCCGAAGTCTTGGGTTGACCGTTCATGGGATTGTTGGGCGTTCACTGGAGGATTTTCTGGCAATTTGAGTAGACAAATACGGCTGATAAAACCCGTGGTAGGCCCCGAGGAAGAAAAATTGGTGGCTGACGTTCTAAGATCGGGTTGGCTTAGTGAGGGACCCATGACGAGGGAGTTTGAGAGGCTTGTAGCCACGTTTGTGGGGGCGAAACATGCTGTCGCCGCGACTTCTTGCACAACCGCGATGGAAATTGCATTAAGAGCTATGGGCATAGGGCATGGAGATAGAGTCCTCGTTCCAGATTTCACACACCCTGCTACAGCTGATGCAGTAATCGCAGTGGGAGCAACACCCGTGCTTGTTGATGTCGACCTTTCCACATGCAACATGAATCTTGAGGACGCGCGAAAGGCAGCGGCCAAGGGTGCTCGAGCCGCAATACCCGTGTCGTGGGGCGGCTACCCCTTGGACCAGAGTGAACTCACCCGGTTGAAGGATGAGTTTGACATGCTTCTTCTGGAGGATGCCGCATGCAGCCTCGGCTCCGAATGTCGAGGAGTCAAGACTGGCAAGATGGCCGATATCACGTGCTTTAGCTTCCATCCCCGGAAGGTCATAACTACTGGTGAGGGTGGCATGGTAACCACTGACGATGACGCGTTGGCGGAAAAGATGAGGAGTTTCAAGAATTTTGGCCTCGGCAAAGCTGGTAGTGAGATGCATTTCGTCAGGTACGGAAGCAACTACAAGATGAGTGACATACTGGCAGCGGTCGGCGTGGCGCAGATGGGCAAGCTGCCCGAGATCATAAGGAGAAGAATTGAACTTGCGAACCACTATACCAAGCTGCTGTCGGAAGTCGATGGGATCAGGTCTCCAGAAAGTGCGCCGGACGTTAAGCACATCTTTCAGACGTACGCCGCGTACGTTGAGGTTGAGGGAGCGAGAGGCAAACTGCTGCAGAGCCTCGGGAAGAACGGGGTGGAGGCTCAAATAGGAACCTATGCCTTGCATCTCGAACCCTATTACCGGGACTTCGAAAAGCAGGGGGATCTTGAGAGGTCAAGATTGCTCTACGAGAACCTGATAGCACTTCCTATGAGCCACAATATGACAACTGAAGATCAGGAGTACGTAGTATCCGAGATCGAGAAGTTTCTGAAAAGTTTTGAACGCTGAAAGCGCCTTGAGAATTATCGTTTTCGGAGCTGCAGGCTTTGTTGGACGAAACTTGATCGGAGCCCTCTCCAAGGAAGATCATGCTCTGGTTGGGTCCGATGTTATAGAGGACCCTTTCGGGGGCTCCATAAGCTACCTCAAAGTGGACCTGCTAGATAGGAATCGTGTATTCGAGTGTGTGAAAGGTTGCAACGTTGTCGTGCACCTGGCAGCGTCCCCGCTCGTCGCTTCTTTAGAGGACCCGCTTGGAAACATGAGGGTTAACGTGGAGGGAACGCTCAATATTCTTGATGCCGCGAGGAAGCACAACGTCAGAAAAGTCATCTATTCTTCGGCGTCGTCTGTAGTGGGAGTTCCTAAGTACAATCCCGTCGATGAAGATCATCCCTGCTCTCCGAAAACACCCTATGCTGTTGCAAAGAAGGCCTGCGAGGACTACCTGAAGGTTTACAATGAGATCTACGGCCTTCAATACTTGGTGTTCAGATTCTTCAATCTGTACGGCCCATGGCAAACATCCAAAAGTGGGGCCCTAATTCCAAACATGTATAGAAACCTCACAGAAGACAAAGAGTTCCAAATATTTGGAGACGGATCAAACACAAGGGACTTCATATACGTCGAGGATGTGGCGGAATTTTGCTCCCACGCCATCAGAGATGATGTGAAGAACACCGTCCTAAACATGGGGACTGGACTAGGCACCTCTATAATCGAATTAATAGAGTTAGGAGCCAAACTCCTGCGAACAACAGCCAAGATTACCTACAAGCCTGCTAGGCCGGGTGAGATTGGCAATTTCGTTGCAGACACTAGAAGACTCGTAAATGCCTTCGGCAGTAGATCCTTGACACAGCTTGAAGATGGATTAAGAAAGACCTTTTCATGGCTAGGGTCGTCCTCTTCATAGAACCCCCGTGCTTGACGCGACCGCGAGTTCCCGTCCCAAAGCAACTTTCCCCTTCGAACCGGAAAAGCTCGGTTCTGAAGCGTCGATATGTCGGAATGACCCAACGGATTTTTTGCGCTGAACACATGCTAATTCTTGATTCCTCTCACCGCGTAGCCTGAGTGCTCTTCGTGGAACCATACGATCTCCATGTGGCTCTCCTCGCACCACGATCTGATCTCAACCTCAGTGTGACGATGTGCATGTTCAGGAGCAAACCAGTCGAAGTTGACGATCACGTTCTCTTCAAATGGCAGTTCGTCATTCCAAAAGCACTTGAGGAAATTCTGATACACAAGAGCGTGAACATTCGTGCGTACCTTCCTAATTCCGAGTTCAGGTATGTCAGACGGTATCTCGACTACTGCTCTGATTTCCGAGAGCATCTTTCCGAGTTTCGTGAGCTGTTCCGAAATACGCCACTTATCAGCCGGTTGGACCTCTTGCATTACTCCCCTGAGGTAGTCGTCAGTAAACTCCCTGATCGGCCCCTTCTTCCTGTAAACGTAGAAGGCGAACTCACCCCCTCTCTTCAGAACTCTGCAGCAGTTCTCGAAAGCGTCTCGCGTGTTAGGCGTGTGGTGGAGTACTCCCTCGCTTAGGATGAAATCGAATGATTCGTTTTCGAAGGGCATCCTAAGAATATCGCCTTGTATGAGGCATGCGTTACTCAGCGCGGAAATGTTCTTCAAAGCACTAATTGCACAGTCAGAGAACTCGATACCCACCACCGTTGAACTGGGAGATGCCTTTGCCATGTTAATGACTTCCCTTCCAAGGCCTGCTCCTGCATCCAGCATCATCTTCCTGGTTTGCAATTCGTCGCTGAATGCCGACTCACTAGACCATCCATATTTTCTCAACATCCACTGACGCATGAATCTCTTGTACGGCGACGAATCTGCTACGCCCATGTTGTCCTTTGAGAGCCATTTTGCAGAAAACACGTCTTTGACTTGCTTGCTCTCCGACCTGTCATGTGCGTCTCGAGCCACTTGGCCAATAGGTGGGAGTATTTTCTTATACCTGTTCAAGAAGTCGGTGTAGTCATCCCTGAGGGCGCCTACAAGCATTCGAGGCAGCCCTTCAATGATTGGGTAGAAGTGACCATTCTTGCACGTGAGGATTCCTGCCTTCTGCTCCTCGGAGAACACTTGGAGCTGCAGTTTCTCTTGGCAGTGGGGGCAGACTAGTATGCGAAGCAGGTCCTCTCGGAGTACAACCATCTCGAGACACCGAACAGGGCGATCGTCACAGTTTACCTCGATGGCCGCCTTCTTTTTCGCGACTTTCGGGAGCCCGGAACGTTCCGCTTTCCTTTTGTTGTATACTTGAACAGCACGTTCTCCCCTTGGACTTCGACCTTTCCCACAACACGCGCGGGGGACCCGGCAGCGATAGAGTTGTTCGGGATGCTATTGTTAACAAAACTGTGCGCTCCCACGAGAACGTGGTCTCCTATCTCGACGCCCATTCTGATTACGGTCAAGCTGCCTATGAAGCAAGAACTCCCTATGCGAACTGGGGCGTAACTGTATTTTGCTTTGCCACCAGAAAGCGCCCACTCGACAGTCTCATGTGTGTATATCTGAACGCCACTTGAAATGCTACAATAATCGCCAATCGTGAGGCCTCCTGTACCGTCCAGTATTGTGAATGGGCCGATCCACGTGCCTCTTCCCACTTTCACATCTCCATAGACGTAGCTGCTCTCGTATGTGCTGGTCCCATCTCCAAAGTGTAGGGATCGTGCCCGGTCCCAGCGTGCATCTTCTCCAAGCATCTGCTCGTAGAAGGGAATTGATCGCTTCCATTTCGACATGAACTGCTCTCTGAGTCTCTTGTTCAATGCGATTAGTTCATCTTGAATATTGGACATTCAGCGTGGGCTCCTGCGAAGGGGTGAATCACGCAACTGATATAAGATGTGTTCAAGAGAAGCCCGTGGTTAATCGGGCGCCTTCCACTGTTCTTGTTGAAGATTTCGCTATAGGGGCCAAAGGTTATGGTGACAGCGGGCTCGGAACGGAGAGGCGAGGTCGTGAAACTGAAGGGATTGCGGAAAGCAAGACGCAGGCTAGATCAAACGCCAGGGCTCTTCAACAAGATTGCTCTAATCTTTCACTGGGCCCGCAAAATCTCAGGGAGCGCACTCTACATCAGCTTACTGAGAGAGAAGAAGCGCAGCGACGCCTTCTACAAAAGATTGTTGTTGGATAGGCGCTTTGCACAGGATTTTGTAAACGACAATCTGCCTGTTGATTTTCATTCAAAACTCGTTCTAGATGCAGGGTGCGGCAGAGGGAGAGCCGCCGCTGCTCTCTCGCTATTGGGAGCAAATGCAGTTGGTATCGATCTTACTCAACACAAATTCTGGCACGATGCCCGGAGAGCGTCTTTCGTAGTTGCAGACGTTGCGTCGATGCCGTTTAGTGATGCGTCATATGATGGATGCGTCTGCCTCAGCGTACTCATGTACGTTAAAGACGACAAAGACGTGTTGAGCGAGATTTACAGAGTGCTGAAGCCAGGGGGGATGCTTGTCCTGCAATCAGCAAATAAGGGAAACCTCAAGAGTGCTCTGACAGGTCGAAAACTGGATCCAACTCACAAAAGAACTTATGAAAAAAACGAAGCGGAAAGTTTGGTTCAGAGGATGGGCTTCAAGGTGCGATTATCCACGGCAATCGGTTTCTACTCCCCCATCCTGACTCACTTGATCAGCGACCTGATCACTGAGAAGACTTGGCTATTGCTCGGCAGGCTTCTCCCTGAAAGATATAGGGGAGTCCTGCTCATGTTATGTGAAAAGGACTAGGTTTCATCCGGGCCATTCGGCTTTAGAGATTGACGACTTTCTGCCACGTATTCCAGAAGGTGGGCGATGTTTATTGGTATCCACTATTGGGGCAAAGGCCTACGCCGCGGCTTTCCGACGTACCCCCCTTGGATTAGGGTTCTCATCTTGTCCTCAAGCGCCGTGATGTGGGCTTGTTCCTCCGCGGTGAGCAGCTTCTCGCGGCTCGCCATCCTCGTAAGTAGTGTTAATATCTCCAAGTATAGTGGGGCGAATGCTTCCCGGAGATAACCAGGCTGCAACTTGTAGGCGTAGGGATTCGCCTCAGCGATTATGTCCTGCTCACTGGCCATGGCGGTAGAACCTTTCAGGTGAAGCCAGCCCGCTAAAACAGAAACAGGGACGCCAATCAAGGCGGCAATCAACGTGAAGGTGGTGAAGCTACCGAAAACTTCCTGCAAGGCCGGGACGTTCTTGATAAGAAGATAATACAGCACCACCACAGTATTCAGTACTCCCAAGACGAATGTCAGATACATTCCGTAGCCAGTTCTGAAGTAGAACCATGTCCTCGTCAGGAAAATTTCTATCTTGACAAAAAGGCTAACCAATTTGTCGTCTTCCTAGTTTGCCTTGCGAGCGGCACCTCATTACTTAAAGATAGCCGTCGGTTCGGATAGATCGCGCCCATTCGTGTACGCCGCTCAAGCTCAATTTCCAAGCGGCGCTCTACAACGACTACCACATTGGGGAGTCTTTGATTTCACAGGCGCTGAGTGCATCGCGGCAGGTGCACATCCTGTCACTGTTTTCAGAACCGTACCTGAGTATCCTCTCGTACAATTCCCTAAATCCCCTGAAATGCATATAGAACAACCTGTGAAAATCGTTCTTCTCATCAAAAAACGCGTGCGGATGCCACAAGATCGTGCAAACCCCTTCGTTTCGGCGGTATTCCTCAAGAATCCGCTCTATCCGTCCCCACGTCTTGTTCAGAGCATCGGAACCAATTGAAGCCATATCGCTAAAATCACTATCCATAAAGGCCAGAGGGAATTCGACCAGCCCTTCAACGGCAAAGAATGGAGTGTATATCCTCTTCTGCCCATATCGAGGAGGAAAGTAGGTAGCATCGTATCGAAAACCAGCCACCTTGTAGAAGTCAAACGTCCTAGGGATCATGATATCCAGACTATGCTGCCTTATCCCCGATATCTCCATGTCAATGACGGTCTCGAGGGCCTTTTTCTGCCTCAGCAGTTCGTGAACTGATCTGGAAGACTCACCTATGCCATGCAGCGCGACTTCCGAGCCCGTACGATTAAGTTCCGTTAGTCGCGACGAACTTAGCACTCCAACAGAGGGTGTTGCAAAGAAGGTTGAGGTAGCATCATATTGACGCTCTAACTCCAACATGTCTTGAAAGGTGTCGTACGGATTCTTTCTTGCTGATTCTTTCCCCATCACGTAGTCGAGCACAAGTCTCCTAGTTTTAGCTGCCAGCGCCCCCGCGGCAATGTGCCCGAGTGTTGAGTACGGAGGCGTCAGTTGCTCGATGTCATGCGTTAAGCAGATCAGAAACATTTTGACATCACGAAGTGAGGACTTAGTTCGTCTTGGCCGGATGACAACAAGGTTGCATAAAGGTTTGCATAAGGGGAGATGAAGCAGTCAAGGTTGAGTGCTCCATTCTTCAAGAATCGACCTGTGGGTAGCGATTTTCGTATTCATTATTTTTCGACAGCCCTCTCGCCTGGGAGCATTGTATTCCTCGTGGCCCGTCTGAACATCTTGCCTGTTATTGCTTGGTGAGTGTATAGTAATATCCGCCGACTTGAGATCTGAACATTCGCCCGAGAAGTTCCATTAGGCGTATCCCCCATTCGCGGGACGCAAAGTAGGCATTTGCCCTGCTAATGGGGAAAAAGAAATTCTCATACATTACTGACCTCACCCGGAAACCACAACATTCGATTAACCGAAGGATTCGTTTCTCCGTATAGAAATTAACGTGGTCAGTTGTCCTTGCGATTTGCGGTTCGAACAAGTGATTTCTCAATCGAGCTATCATACAACCCTCGTTTGGGGTGCCCAAGATCATTATGCCGCTAGGTTTCAGAACGCTGCTGAGCGACTGAAGAAGCTGAACGTCATCGCTGACATGTTCGATCACTTGACTCAAGAGGATAACATCAAAGTATTCCCGAGAGAAGGGTAACGACCGAGTCATGTCGGCCACGAGAATTGTTGCGTGACGGATTGCTAGTTGTGCTCGTTCTACTCTCAGCGGATTGTAATCAACGCCCCAAAGCTCTGCGCCTTCAACTCTGGAAAGAAAGTGTAGGTTAACACCGTCGCCGCATCCTGCGTCTAGGATCCTGATGGTGCCACGCCCCCTAGCATGCGAATATTCCCGTATCTGTGTTATTATGAAATTCTGCCGCCTTGTGATAACCTTCGACTGGGTTGGGTGTCTCGCGCATGCAAATTGCTCGTCGGTATACCAAGGGTTCTTGCGCGCAATCTCCTCTCGCGGAGTATGACTCATTTGTCTGAAGGCCCCGATTGAAATCGCAGAAGTTCCTTGTACGCCCGAACTTTGATTTCGTCAGTCTTCTCCATCGAGTGATGTTCAAAGGCAAGTCGTCTAGCGTTCTCTCCCATCGCCCGTGACCTTCTAGGGTTCTCCAACAAGCGACAAATCGCATCAACGGCAGCCTTCACATTGTGCTCAGGAATCAGATAGCCAGTCTCACCATTTCTGACCAATTCACTGTGCCAGTCGACATCGTAGGAAACGACAGGTCTACCTGCCGCGCATCCTTCTATAAGGCTAAATCCTGCCATCAAGCAGAGGTTGACATCTGCCATCCTGCGTATATCCGGAATCGTTTCTCTCGGCATGTACCCAACAAATCGCACAACGTCCGTCAGATTAAGTTGACGGCATCTCGCTTCCATGTTCAATTTCTCCTCGCCGTCTCCAACAAGTAGAAAGACTACGTCATCACGCCTCTGTGTCATTCGGTGCGCAATTTCAAGAACATCATCAGTATAGTTATACTTGCTCAACCTGCCTACAAAGCAGATAATCCGCTTTCTGCCAAATCGAAGCAGTTTCCTGTAATTCGTGAGATTTCTTAGGCGATAGGGTGTCATATCTATCCCGTGAGGAATTATCCTAATGCTTTGGCGACGGGCGCCATTTCTTATCGCGTACTTAGCCAAACTAGTGCGTATGGGCAATACCATCGGAGCGTGCGAAAGAATGAATCTTTCGAGCCTCTTAGCAGCTGCACGAGACCCCCAGATAACAGGGGATTCCAGCTTGCCAGAGATAGCATATGCGAGATCATAATCGGCATGAATCGAGACGCAGAACGGCGTGCATGTGACTTTAGAGGCCACCCACATCACCAGCCCACAGAGATACGGGTCGCGGGCGTGCAGTATTGAAACACGTTTTCGAATAGTCAAGACAGATATTTCTAGGATCAGCTTGGCGATGTAGGTCATTTTTAGATGAAATCGAGGTATTTTGCGTTCATAGACAATGAAGTCTTGTCGAAGCTCGAGCCGGGAATTGTTAGGTGCTCCAAACAGGAAACGGTAACACTTCTCAAAGTATTTGGACGGATTGTCTTGGAAGTAGACACTCAATGTTCCGTATTTTCGATGAATGCTTGCTATGTCCGCCCCTGGCACCAGCAGAGCAATGCGTCGGCGCCGTTTTCGAGGGATGATGCGGAAAGCTATCCCCAACAGAATAGCCGAAGCGGTCAAGAATATTGCAAGGATAGCGTCAAGCAAAGAGATTGGTGCCTGACCGATCAGCTTCAGAGCCTTGCGCAGGCTTAGGGTCACAGTAGGTTCAACTTTCCTTCTCCGATGTGGAGTCAGCTTGATCCTTTCGGTGAGTTAGTCGTTCTTCGGACCTTTGCGCGATTGCTGAGTTTCTGCAGCATATCCGTTGGCCGGACTAGGCCGAAAATGCCCCTGATTCTTCATGCCGAGGCCTATGCCGACATACAGAATCTCTCTGGAGAATATGTCTGCATCAAATATGCGTCGGCCGTCTATGACCAGTGGCTTCCTCATTCGCGATATGAAGTCCCCCGGCTGCATCGTCTTGAATTCATCCCATTCAGTGACTATGATACAGCAGTCGGCCCCATTAATGCAGTCCTGTGCGCTGGGCGATATCTGAATCTTACCATCAAGGATTTTCCTTGCGTTTGCCATCGCACGAGGGTCATAAGCTACGACTTTGGCTCCTTTTCTCACAAGCTCCTCAATGATCTTGACAGAGACGGCGTTCCGCATGTCGTCAGTCCCAGGCTTGAATGAAAGACCTAAGAGAGCCACGAGCTTAGACTCAAGAGAGCCCAAGATCTTCTCGGCCACCTGCACCACTTTGACTGGTTGCTTTTCATTTGTATGAAGTGCGGCGTCAACTACCGGGATCTCTGTTCCCAATGACTTGGCAAATTCGGAGAATGCCCGCACATCTTTAGGAAGGCAGGAGCCGCCCCATCCAATGCCAGCATTCAGAAAGAGCTTTCCTATGCGATTATCGAGCCCTATCCCTCGTGCCACAGTTTCAATGTCAGCTGTGGGGATTCTCTGACAAACGTCAGCCACATTATTGATGAAGCTAACCTTCACAGCCAAAAAAGCGTTGTTTGCATATTTCACGAGTTCCGCATTGACGGCCGTTGTTCTCAGCACGGGTGGGGGGTGCCTATAGAACTCACGATAGAACGACTCCAGTGCGTCACCGGATCTCTCGTCAAGCTGACCTATGATGATCCTGTCAGGTTTGATAGTATCCTCCACGGCGTTTCCTTCCCTCAGGAACTCGGGGTTCGCGCACAGGCCAAAGCCGCGTGGACATCTCTTTGCGGAAGCCTGTTCTATCAAAGGTCTGATTACGGTCTCCGTCGTCTTAGGCGGCACAGTGCTCTTAATGACGACAAGGTGCCAGCCCGTCTTTTCTGCAAGGGCCTGACCGATTATCCTGCAAGCACTCCTCACATAGGTCAGGTCGATAGTTCCGTCCTTGTCGCTGGGCGTCCCGACGGTAACGATTGTCAGCTCGCTCTCGTTGACGGCTTCTCTAGGGTCGTTGGTGACTCTCAAAAGACCAGCTTTGACGGACCGCTGGACAAGCTCGCTGAGCCTTGGCTCAAAGAAGGGTGATTCACCGCGGTCTACCATTGAGACCACGCTGTCATCTGTGTCAAAACAAACTGTTTGAACGCCCTCTGATGCGAGGCAGGCGGCGGTCACGAGACCAACCCGGCCGAGTCCAAATACTGAGATGCTGCGCAAAGACACTCCGTCACACACCTGTGCTGGCTTGCAGTGTTTCCTTTAGCGCGTTCCAGTACGAAGCAGGCGTGCCTATGTCAATGCGCCTTTCGTTCCCAATAAGCTCAATCGCGTAGACTTTTCTTCCGTCTGCGATCAAGTTCATGATGGCATCTGTCAGTTGTACTTCTCCACTCTCGTCGGGTTCAACTTTTTCGATGGCTTCGAAGATTCTGCTGGTAAAAGCGTAGACCCCGACAATTGCGATGCTCCTCCGCGGTTCCTTAGGCTTCTCAACGATGTTCAGGACTTCATAGGTCCCCGGTCTCACCTCCGTGCCGCTTATGACTCCGTACTGCCTAGGGTCTTCCACCTTCTCCACCAGAAATGCAGCATCACCGCGAGTTTCCAAGAAAACATTCACTAGTCTCTGAAGATGTGAGTTGTTTTGACCAAGTATGATATCATCTCCAACATGAACCAAGAAGGGCTCGGTTGATGTAAAAATCCTCGCCCTGTAGACCGCGTCGCCAAACCCTCGGGGAGTCGGTTGGTTGACGAACATTATGTTCGATGTACTTATCTTTCCGTAAAACTCATTCAGTTCGTTGAGTAGTTGACCGCCATTTTTCTCCAGTAGCGTGACAAAACTCGCATCAGGGGTGAAATGGTCCTCCACGGCTCTCTTGCTCCGGCCGACCAAGATGCAGAAATCAGATACGCCGAAGCCATGCAGACTCTCGAATATCACTTGGAGAGTCGGTTTAAGTAATAGCCTGCCATCAACGCCCCTGGCAAACACGGGAAGCATCTCTTTTGGCATCTCTTTAGTTGCCATCAGCAAACGTATGCCCGCGCCAGCTGCTGGGATGACCGCTCTTTTCACGCTCATTCGAGGTCTCCTGCAGACGGGTTCGACGGCGGATGCATATAGCCAACAGATTTCATGTCCAATAACCTGAACGATCTTGTTACGCCGGACCTAACTACACTTTCATCTTGATATAAGGAATGATCTAGCAAAGAAGAGGAAATTGTACGCGAAGAGTGCGAGGGAGCCAGACATGTACTGTGACGGATTCTGAACTAGAGACTTGTCTCAGCTAAGAAAGTCTCTGACCCGTAAGCTAAACCTATGTTTCTTTCGAGTGCCTCGCCATCACTTCATCATAGCATTAAGGAAGGAATGCCGGGAGCCGACGGGTGCGTCGCTGAGATTCACGCCTTGTAGCAGCTACTACAAGAACGTGCAATCCTTGCACTTTTTGATCAAGAAATCTACCTTTGGAATGTACCTGGTTCTGCGCAAGAGGCGTAGCCTAATCGTCTTATTGATCAATCTGACTGACAGGTCCTGTTTTCTGAATACGATGTGGTAGACTGTTTCGAAGAAGTTTCTCGGGTTATAGAGTGTCTCAACATAAGCCAGGTTGCCTTTTCTGGCTAGATCGGTGAGTGAGCCACCATCTACAATATTCAACAACCTGTAGTTCTTCTTGCCATTCACCATCTGTTTTCCTTCAGTCTCCATTCCTTACCACGGCGTTGCATTCCCGACTGCAGCTCCATTGTATCTTCGCAATACATCAACTTCACGAGTTTCGGCTAAACAACAGACCTCAAGTTTGCATCGGATTGTCGGCTAAGCCAGCGCATGGGGATAACCCCGAGCATGAGTTCATGCTCCTTCAGTTCTCAAGGCTCCCTTGTCCAATCATTTTCTTGCCACCATATGTTGCCTGCTCCCCATCCATTTCACAATAGGCGCGTTCGTCTTCAACATGTAGTCGGATAGCTTGATCGTGGCCCGAGTAAGCCACTTTACAAGGAGTGCATTAGGGTGTTCCATTATGAGAGAAGAAAACGGTGGATAGTAGAAGTAGAGAATTGATGTTATGTGCCTGAGGATTGCATAATTCCGCCTCTCGAATAGGCCCGCGAATTGACCGGGCAAGAATGGCCTATCGAACCACCCTTCAGTGTTGTCATCGATCTCTCTCCTCAATCTCTTATTCAGCACTCGGAATCCTTTTTTGGGGTCTCGCGGGTGGTGCAGAGTCTGAAGCAGAGCGATCGCAAGAGGAAGCGGGTACAGGTGCATTAGGGAGTTTGGAGAGGAAGCGATAACGTGTCCGTCCGTTCTGAGGACGCGATTCATCTCTGACAAAGCGCGATCTAGGTGCTCCAAGTGTTCGAGCACCTCTGATCCGACTACAAGGTCAAACTCATTGTCCTCAAAAGGCAGTGAATATACCGAACCTCTGAAAACAAGCGAAGCATTACGGTAGAACCCTAGCTTTAGGCCGTACTTTATGTTCGCGGGTGAGTATTCCACTATTGCGTAGGTGTTGTCCGGATATTTCTCGTTGAAGATCTTGCAGAAATATCCCCGTCCAGAACCTATCTCTAAGACTCTAAGGTTGGATTGGGGGCGAACATAGTCCATTAGTGTGAGGTTGGTATCCTCAATTTTCGTGACCGACCAGTCGGCTACCATCCTTCGCGCGCCTAATGTATGTTTGAGGCTTTCGTAGGTGTCTGGCATTTCCAAGTAGGCCTTGTCGCTAGTAGAGGTCTCGGAACGAGGCAGAAAATCAGCCCATTCTTCAGCAGTACGAAAGTCTCTTCCGCAATTTGCGCAAGAAAGGTCTCTTATTCGCACCTTACAATCTGGACATCGCAGTGCTATACGGCCCTGTCTCATCTGTGCTTTGCCCCTTACGCCACCGACCTGGTGATCCGTTCCACTCAGCTTGTCGCTCCTCACTCATCTACTTGAAGGAGAGAGGCCGTGGTTTGGCAACATAACTCTGTCGACAAAGATTCTCATTCAGCTCTCTGCTTCTACGGTGTTAAACCACACCCGATTCAAATGCCATAGATTCCCGGTAGCTAATTCTTAGTCTTGGATGTCCTAGATTTCGGTGGTGATGGAATCAGATCCATATCTCCTTCTGCTCCGCCAGCTCGTGATCATCACCTAAAGATACCTTTGAGAGGATAATGCTGGAGGAAGTTGTTCACCTTCGGTTAATGTCTCCGACCGAAGAATGCTGATGCGCATTTTCTTGGCGCGAAAACAGGCTTGGAATGTAAGGTCGCCGGCAGACCGTCCTCTTGGGCTGTTGAGATTTCCAAGCCTCTTAGAAGCCACTACAAGAACGTGCAATCTTTGCACTTTGGCGGGACATCATCGGATAACAGTTTTTCTCTGAACGATGTGAAGTTGCTGTTGTTCCATACTTCACTGAAGCTCTGTTTGCTCATATCACCGAATGAGACAAAGTGAATCGCACAGCACGGACGAACTAGCCCTTTCTCGTCAAGTACCATCATCGTCCACGGTTGTTTGCATCTCTCTCTAACTCTAGGTTGGTCCAGCCTGGGCAGGTGCACTTCAATGTTTAATTCCTTCGCCAACGCCTCCGCCTTCTGGAACAATCCTCGCATCTCGTCCTTTTCTGCATCAGAGGCGCATCTGAGCGACTCGGCTTTTGTTGATATGCCAACATCAAACGCGTACTGCATGTCAGAGAAACTTATCGCGTCTACTCCGGCGTCAGCACACAGCCTTACCATATCCTCAACCTGTCGATAGTTTCGCATCATGAGTATTGAGTTGACAACAACTCGTAGCTTCGATCCCACATTATTCCTTCGCTCGATTAGCTTTCTGAGGTTGCCTGTGACCTTCTCGAGGGTCGTCCCAACTCTAATTTGCTTGAAGACTTCGGGATCTGCGCTATCGATCGAGACGTGTAGGATGGTCAGGCCGGAAGAGAGGACTTTCTCAATATTCTTGTCATTCAGGAGTGTTGCGTTCGTTGTGACGACGGTGTTCATCTTCCTCTTCCGGGCGTATTCAATCATCCTGAAGAGATCCTTGTGAAGCAATGGTTCTCCAAGGCCGGTGAGCTCCACCGTTTTCACAAATTCGACCTTGTCTAAAATCTTGGTATAGGTCTCATAGGGCATTTCATTATCTTTGAATTTGGGGTCGCCCCGCGGACACATCGTACACTTGAGGTTGCAATAGCCCTCAACTGAGATTTGGAAATCAACAGGTCTATAGCCAGCCTCCACTGGGAGGTCGGTTCCCTTTAGTAGCTTCGTCTTTCTGTAGAGGAAGCGATTGTAAAGCTGGTGTAAGTTCGAGTTCCTAATTATGTGAATCCGAAGAAGGAGTGACGACGTGGAGGGAAAGTGCACTAATTTAATCCCCCGGTCAATCTCATTTCTTGCGAGGCTCTCTCCACCGACCTAATTGCACCTAGGTTGTCCGATTGCAAAATGTTCACTTGAGAGACTTGCAGCGTTTCATAACATACGTCATTATTTAAGAATTCTTTTCACAATACTGCCAAGAGGTTTCTATCAGCCCTCGATCGTTTCTCGCAACAGTCGTTTCTGGTCTTGATGAATCTTTCATGAGTACTAAGCTAATGCGTCCAATTGAAGCTTGGGTCGCGGGGACTGGTCAACAATGTAGATCCTGTACCAGATCTCAAACGCAAGCAGGTCCCAGAGAACTATGTAGTGCTTGATTAGATTCATGGACGTTTTGTGCCTCAAGACCTCATTTACGTACTTCTGCTTCACGTATCCCATCTTGACAGTGTATCCATCCGGAAGAAGTTGGTTTGCATATTCTGCTATCTCTTTTGAAAACTGCAACCCAACCGTCCCTCCGAAACCCTGTTTTTCCCTTCTGAGTACCCTTTCCGGGAGAATGCCTTCCATCGCCTTCCTGAAAATGTACTTCCCGTGCCCAAACGCGTACTTCATTCCGGCAGGTATCTGGCTCGCTAGGTCAACGATTTCGTTATCCAGAAGGGGAACGCGTGCTTCTATAGAGTTCGCCATGGACATTGTGTCTTCCACGTGGAGAAAATCGTCAGACATCTTGACGCAGAAATCGGCAAGCATTATCTGGTCTATGAATCGAAGGTCGTTCGAGAAATATTCAGTGAAAATGTCCCCTATTTTAGGAAGCCTTCTCGAAAATAGTCGGCTTCCATATATCTTCTGTAACCATCCATCGGTGAAGACTTCATCAAGGCTCGCCACCTGCAAGTAGAGGTCTCGGTTGCTTTCTATTTGAGCAACTCTCTTGAGCTCGTGGACGTGGTCGATCTCGAACATAGACCCGTAACGCGAAATGTATCGAGAAAGCTGAGCGGCACTCCTACACGCCGCAAGTGTCACTTTCCGGGGAATGACTCTCCTTTCCCGCTCTATGTCTTCAGCGAACTGATACTTCCACTCATACCCTCCAAAGAGTTCATCTCCTCCGAGCCCTCCCAGCAGCACTTTAACGTGTTTGCTGGCTTCTCGCATCACATAGTAGGGATACAGATTCCTCTTCGGCATGTCGGCGTACCAGATCATGCGAGGGTACTCTTTGAACAAGTCTTCTCCAGTCACCAGTTTCTGATGTTCTGCTCCGAATTCTGCTGCCACTAATGCGGCCTCCTCGGTCTCGTCGGTGGCTTCGCCGAAGCCCATCGTGAAGGCCTTCAAGGGCTGGTCCGATACTTTGGATGCGAAGGCAAGTATCGCACTGCTATCTATCCCACCTGACAACAAAATCCCTAGAGGGACATCACTGATGAGGTTCCTTCTCAAGGCATTAGTGAGTGCCTTCCTTATCTTCGCAATGAAGTAGTCCTCTGTGAAATGCTTTGAAGCGGTTTTCAAACTCCAATATCTGCGAACCCTTGACTTCTTCCCCTCGAGTGTAAGGAGGGTCCCTGGGGCTAGTCGCCATATGTTTCTGAAGAGAGTCTTTTCACGTGGGACAAATCTCAGGTTCAGGTAGTAGTGGAGGGCTTCCAGGTCAACGTTTCTCCTGACATCCTCATGCTGTAGTATTGCCTTGATCTCTGAAGCGAATATGAAGCGTCCGTTTCTCATTCGAGTATAATATAACGGTTTGATGCCGCACCGGTCTCTAGCCAGAAGAAGTCGCTGCTTTCTAGAATCCCACAGAGCGAAAGCGAACATGCCGTTGAATTCAGTGCAACAGTCATCGCCGCGTTCTTCGTACGCATGAACTATGACCTCAGTGTCCGAGTTCGTGGAGAACTTGTGACCTAGTGCTTGTAGCTTTTCCCTCAGCTCCTGGTAGTTGTAGATTTCACCGTTATAAACGACGACCACGGATCCATCCTCATTGCTAATCGGCTGCCGTCCGCTCTCCAGATCTATGATACTCAATCTAACATTTCCAAGCGACATGCGGGCATCATCAAAGTATCCTTCATCGTCTGGTCCTCGGTGGTCCATTACGTGACACATCTTTCTCAGAAGGCCAGGATCCTCGAAGTTGAAACCGGCTATTCCACACATTTCGCGTACCCCATGCTATGATCCTCATCTAGTTTCCATTGAAGCGAGCAAACACACGAATCACGTTGGATCCTCGTCAAAGCGGGCACATTAGCCTAGCCAATTCCTGTCTCCAGCAACAAAGTACATGATTCCTGTCGAACTCCAATCGAAATTACTCCACACGGCTTCAAGATTGTCTATTATGAGCTCGCATCGCGTCAGGAATTTTCTGAGCTGTGACTCCGGGATGGCCCGATACAACCTATGTCCGGCAACGATCAGAATACATTCAAACTCATCCAGACCTTCGGGAAAGGAAAAAGTCTCTGCGCCCGTGAGCTTCTTAATCTCGTCCGGCGTGTAATAGGGATCATTGACTTTTGCCTTGACCCCTCGTTCTGTGAACCGTTTGAGTATTCGTAGCGTGGGGCTCAACACATGAACTTTCAGATCACCCTTGTAGGACAAGCCCAAGATTCCTACGCTCTTGATCCCCCTGTCGGCTATTCGATCCGCTACAATTGAAGGCAGGATGGAATCGGTGGAAATCGCATCTTCGAGAATGGTCAGGTATTCCGGTCTTTCAGCACCTTCCAACACATATTTTGAGCTAAGCGGAATACAGTATCCGCCGCTTCCAAAACTTGGGTGATAAAGCCCCACGTTCCATTTTGTAGCAACCAGTCTCAGGACCTCTCTCATATCAAGCGACGGATACGCGAGAGAGAGTTGATTTGCGAGGGTAATGTCTACGTGCCGAAAGGCGTTCTCGACGCTCTTGACAATTTCAGCGTGCCTGTGATCTGCCGCCGGAACAAGCTTGTCGCACACAATACTCAGCACGTCGATCATGAGCCGAGTAGTTTCAGGAGTTGTACCACCAACAATTCTGGGCAAGGACTTCAGATTTTTCTCGGGGCTTATGAACCAATCACGGCGTGGGGCGACGCCCACGAGAATATCCTTTCCGACCCGAAGGCCGCCTTTTTCGAATATAGGTATGACAAGTTCGTCTGTCTTTTTGGGTGTCAAGGTTGATTCGATTATCACGAGACTCGCGTCCTCAGTCCTCGCAACTTGGTTGGCGACCTTCCTCGTAACATCCTCAAGTGCTCCGTCCCATGGCTTGTCATCTTTTTCCGTTGGAATCGCGATCATGTGAACCGCGAATTCGGGCGTGAGAAGTTCCTTCCAGTTGGCCGTTGCCCGCATCATCCCTGTGTCTACGAGGTATTTCGTGTCGAAGCCGAGCCAGTATTCCATGTTTGGTACTGGGATACGGCCAGTATTGATTGCGGACACAGTTGTTTCCGAGATGTCGGTTCCGACGCATGAGACCCCTTGCGCCGCGAAATTGGCCATCGTGGAGAAGCCAATATATCCTGCCCCCCACACGGCTAGCTTTTGTTGACCTTCGACCAGCCGTTTCCGCAAGTTCTGCATTTGGATCAACCTTCGGGAGTTTTCTGCTCCTCACCAGCTAGCCTTATAATAACCTAATCTGTTCGTGCAGTCAACGCTCTGCGCTACGTGCTCCAAGTGAATGTACGAGACTTGTGAGGCCAGTCTTCAGGTCAACTCTAGGTCGAAAGCCTAAGCATGTCTTTGTCTTCGATATGTTAGCGCAGCTGTCTCGTATGTCGCTCGGTCGCTCCTTGCCACAAACAGGCCGAATGTGCCTTGTCATAGTGATGGTCTCAAGGAGGTAACACAGCGCCTTGACGCTTGTTGCCATGCCAGTTCCCACATTTAGCGCTTCACCAAATCCCCTTCTCGATTGCAGCGCCAGAATATTCGCCCTAGCGACGTCTTCCACGTTGATGAAATCGCGCGTCTGATTTCCATCACCATAGATTATCGGTCTACGGCCTGTCAACAGTCTCGAGGCGAAGATCGCAATTACTCCGCTATACGGGTTGGCACTTTGCCTAGGGCCATACACGTTGAAGTACCTGAGAGAGACAGTTTCGAGACCGTAAGTGTTGTAGAAGACCTGACAATATTTCTCGGCAGACAACTTTGACACACCGTAGGGCGTCGTGGGGTTCAGGGGTACGTCCTCTGAGACGCGTGTGCGTCGAGTGTTGCCGTAGACTGACGAGGATGAGGCGAAAACAATTCTCTGAATTCCACCCTTAAGGCCCGTCCTGAGAACGTTCAGAGTCCCGTCGACGTTAACTCGATTGGTGAGCTCTGGCTGTCGCGTCGAGATGAAGGGACTCACGATGGCTCCTAGATGAATTATCGAGTCAACCTTTCTGACAAGCGTTTCTACAGTCCTGCGATTAGTCACGGTGCCTCTGGTTAAGTGTAACTTGCTGTCATTCTTCCAGCGTTTCAGATTCAGAAGCGACCCTGTTGAGAGGTCATCTAAGACCCAAACCTTCGCTCCCTTTTCCAGCAATGCGTCTACAGTGTGACTTCCTATGAACCCAGAGCCACCTGTCACCAAAACGCTGTCAAATGTGAAGGGCATACTTTGGCCTCAACGACTTAGCACGGTATTGGCTGCGGTGTGCCTCGCCACATCTTAGGCGCTGACCTAGAAGGGTGACTTCCTTTGCTCAAGCAGCTGTCTCGCCTCTTCCAAGCTTTTGAAGGTGCAATATCATAGTGTCGGCTGCTTGTTAATTATGCAAAAACGGAGCTTCAGTTCTGTTTTCGGGAAATATCGCTGTCACACATCCACTCCCGAGGATTCCGGCTGGCACTAACGTGTTCCTGAGTTTCAGTCTCGATGCCGGAACCACATGGGCATTGCTCATGTCTACACAGACCAATTCAACAGGTGGCTATTCGATTGTCTGGTCTCCCCTTCCGTGAGCACCTACCAGCTCCGGGCGAGCTGGAACGGCGATCAGAACTATCAAGGGTCCACTAGCGATAGCGTGACTATTGCAGTCTCGGGGACTCCACCAGCGAGAATTTCACGACTCGTCTCAGGCCCCTCGACGACACCACGAGGCAGCGCAGCGACTTTCAATGTGCTCGTCGACAATCCAGGGCCAACCGCAACGACTACACTATTCATTGAAGTGACTGATCCAGCTGGATATAGATACTTCGACACTCTGCAGATAACCATCAACGGAAATGGCTTTTCGCGATTTCAATTAGCGTGGCAGGTTCCATCCACTGCTGGGACTGGGACTTATCAGGTGACCGTTGGGCTATTCCCGCCTAGATCTACGTCAATCAGCCAGACGGAGATAGTGGTCACATAGCATTCTCGAAAATCGCTTCAATATTCCTAGAAATCATAGATCAACTCTGAAAAGCTGCGCCCTAGAATGTCGATCATCTCTCTTGGATTTACAATTCTGATTCCCCTGAACTTTCGAAGCTTCAGCAAGTGATTATCTCCCGAGACGATGTAATCCGCATTGCCATCATGAGCGGTATTGAGCACAACATCATCCTTCGGGTCCTCTTTGACTGTTTTGAACTTCGATTTCGGGCGGAGGATTTCCGCCGACCGTGTTATGCTCCTCACTATTTCCCTGATGTCTTTCGCCGCGTAGGTGAATCTGCCCCTCACTTCATCTCGGCTCAGCACATCCTCGAGTTCTCTTAGAATTGGTTCAGATAATACAAGCTGGATGCCTTCAAGGGTCACCGCCAACTCCAACAGGAGAGCTGGAT
>Ga0315279_10002347_pt1 | contig 28652 bp, 21 predicted proteins | sample YL17G06_20_MG_FD_203694 | JGI IMG/M metagenome (GOLD analysis project Ga0315279, IMG submission 203694) | Sediment microbial communities from Yellowstone Lake, YNP, Wyoming, USA - YL17G06_20 | ecosystem: Environmental > Aquatic > Freshwater > Lake > Sediment | place: USA: Wyoming | collected... | reverse complement strand
TCAAGTTCCTCTTCGGCCCCGAGCGCCCGCCGGGACTCGATCACCCGATGCTGCCGCTCCCCTTCTACTACGGCCAGCTCGACCACATGTGATCGGGCGAACCACCTGCGTGACGCGAGGGGAGCGCGGAGGAGCGCGACCGCTTGCGGATGGGAGGGGCGGACGGACAGCGTTCTCGAAGAGAACGAGGAACGTCCCTCCTCCTGACTGCGTCGGACGCGTCGGCAGGCAGCCTGTCCCGCCCGGGCGCGGCGCTCATGAGCCGGCCGTCGCGCCGCGCTCCCCGGGATCGATGTTCACCGTGGTGAAGGAGTAGCCGCGTTCGCGGTAGGCCGCGCCGAGCCGGGCGAGCTGATCAGCATCGCGCCAGAGGCCGACGATGGCGCCGCCGGAGCCGGAGAATTTCGCGGGCGCGCCGAGGTTGCGCGCGATCCGGATCATCTCCATGTTCTGCTTGCCGATGACCTTCTCGCCAAAGATCTTCAGGCGCAGGTCGAAGTTGCGGTTCATGAGCCTGCCGAACGCCTCGTGGTCGCCCCGTTCGAGGGCGGCCTTGCCCTCCGTGGCGAACAGGGCGAACGTATGCATGGCCTCGACGACGTCCAGGTCGCCGCGGTGCCAGCGAGCGCGGACGTCGCTGTGCATCTTGCCGGAATCCTTCGGCTTGCCGAAGTAGGCGAGGAACAGAGGAGGCACGAGCGCCGGGTCCATCCGCTGGTACTCGCCGTAGCCACGAGATTCGAGGAGCTGGCGGTCGAAGTCCATGTAGACGACGCCGCCGTAGGTCTGGATGACGCGGTCCTGGAGGCCGGCGCGGATGTCGAGTTCCTCCTCCTCGACGCTGAGGACGAGGTTGGCCTGGAGGTACGGCGGGAGCTCGGCATCGGTGACGCCGTAGAGCCGGCGCAGGGCGTCGACGGTCGCCGTGACGATGGCGCTCGAACCCGCGAGACCCACCTGGCGCGGGATCGTGGTCTCGTACCGAAGGGTGAACCCGCGCCGCGGCAGCGCGATGTCGCGCCCACGGCAGTACTCAAAGAACTTCGTGCACGTGGCGTACAGGAGGCGCAGCCCGCCGTAGTAGCCGTCTCGCCGCGCGGTGTCGTGGAGGGCTTCGAGAGAGTCAAACTCCGTCGGGTCGTACGTTGGGTGCGGCACAAGGACGACGTGAGCGCTTTCTTCGAGGTGGGCGGTAGCGGAGAAGTTGGTGATGGCGCACGAGATCGTACGCCCGTAGTAGCCGTCGGAAGGATTCCCGAGGAGGCCGATGCGGGCGTACGCGGCAGCACGGATGATCATATTCAGGCACCTTCAGGAACTTATGTCGATTCCGCGGGTGTAGTGGTCTGTACTGGCTCGCCGCGAAGGGAGGCGGCCGGGATGGGCTCCGCGACAAAAGTATAGCGAACTAACTACGGAAGCACCATCCGACTGCAATTGACGCATCCGCGGCGATTGCGTATCGTTAAAGGCAGATGGGGCGGATTGCCTCGATAACTCACGTCGCACGCAGAGGACACTGCGTATCGCACGCAGGAGAAGCTGCGCAGCCTGAGGAGGATGCCATGCGGGCAGCACCTTGGGGCTTCGTGCTCGCCGGCGGGCTGATATTGGCGGCCTTGCCGGGGTGCACGCCCAAGCCCAATCAACAGCAGCTGCAGGAGTTGGACCGTACCTGCGCGGCCGCGGACGATGCCGAACGCGCGCTCACCAACGCGCAGCGGCAGGTGAGCCCGGCCGAGAGCCAGCTTGCCCAGAGGCGGCAGATGGAGCAGGACCGCGCCAATTACCTCCGGCAGGTGCGGCAGAACGTGCCGACGGTGGAGCAGGCGCAACAGGAACAGCGCCAGCAAGAAGAGCTGCGTCGTCAGCAGTTGCAGCAGCAACAGCAACAGCAGCCGCCGCGGCGCGGTCGTACGCGACGATCCCGCTAGGTGACGAGGGCTTCCCGATGACGAGCGGACGGTTCGCAAGCCTCACCGCGGCGCTGGCGGCGGGCGCACTGCTGAGCACATGCGCGCCCGCGCAGCGAGGCCCCGCCGCTCCGACCCAAGCTGGCGCCGGAGCGGATCAGGCCTGTCAGAATGCGGTGGCGGCTGAGGCATCCGTCTCCCGCAAGACGATTGAGTACGAGGCGCTACGATCCCAGATCACCGAACGCGAGGCGCGGCTCATCGAGCTGCAGCGGCTGCGCTCGCGGATCGTGACGGGGCGAATGTCAGATGATGAGCTGGCGATATGGGAGCGCGCCGAGGAGCAGCAGCCGGCAGTCGATACCACCGCGGCCGATACCGCCCACGCGGCGACGGTCGCGCCGACGCCCGCCGGAATGGACACCGTCCAGGCGGCAGTCGGCGATACCGCGCAGACCGCGGGAACCATCGCACCCCAAGCTGCACCCGGCGACGGCGTGGTCGCCCCAAGTGACACAACGCAGACACGCGCGCCGATCGTCGCACCTTCGTCCGAGAGCACGCCGGAGAGGGGCGAACAAGCTGGCGAGGAGATTCCGAGCGCACCGGCAGGCGGGACCGAGAACGGGCCCCAGCCTGATGTTGCGCCGTAAGTGTGGCCGCAGAGAAGGCCCGTAGGGGATGCGGCCCGGGAAAGGGGAACAGACAAATGGCTCGGCGACTGACATTGATCATGCTGACCGTGCTGCTCGGCCTGTCGACGGTGGCCGTGGCACAGGCGCGGCGCGACATGACCATGCAGGAGTACCAGACGCGCCTGAGAGAGTGCCAGGACCGGCAGCACAGGGCCGACTCCCTGCGGGCGGCTGCGGAGCAACGGCTCACCCAGCTCCAGCAGGACATGAACGCGGTCGATCAGCAGATCGCGCAGACCGACCGCCAGATCATGGACCTGGTCGCGGCCGATAGCGCGGCGATCCAGGACTACATGAACCGGCTCTCCGCGCTCGAACAGCGCACGCGCGCCCTGCGTCAGCTCTCGCCCAACCAGATCGTCGATGCGCGCGAACGGGGGGAGTTGGACAGCATCCAGACACAGCTGAGCCGGCTCAAGACCAACCGTATGGCCGCGCTGCCCGAGGCGCAGGCGAAGATCCAGTCCATCGACCGCATGCTCGCGGAGATGCGCGCGACGCAGCGCACGGCCGAGGCGGCCACGACACGGCGGGACCAGTATACCGTCGTCCGCGGCGACAACCTCTGGAACATCTCCAAGAAGCCGACGATCTACGCCGATCCCTTCGCTTGGGTCCGCCTCTACGGCGCGAACAGGGACAGGATTCGCAACCCCAACTTGATCTACCCGAACTGGGTGCTCGGCGTGCCACGGAGCGTGGAGCCTGGGACATACTGGGTCAAGCGCGGCGAAAGCCTGCGGTCCATCGCCGCCCGATCGGACGTCTACGGCGATCCGTCGCAGTGGACGAGGCTCTATCGGACGAACCGCGACATGATCCAGAGGGTCGGCGGAAGCCAGCGGATCATCTACCCGAACATGATCCTCGACGTCCCACAGAGGTAACTCCGGTTCGGCGCACGTCATGATGCAACGCAGGAGCCCTCGGGCCGCACGAGCGCGCGGAGGGCTCCTTTGCGTTTCCCGGATCGGGATCGAAACAACTTGGGACCTTGGAACTATACTATATGCCGGGGTTGGCCAGGTAGGCGGTGCATGCTCTTCCATCTCTGCCCCGGCGCAGACCATCGCCTCGTCGAACGCACACGCGCCGCTGCCGCCGTGGTGATGCCACGTGCGTCTGTGGTGAAGCTGCCGGAGGCGATTGACCGAGGAGCGAACGTACCACGTATGACTGAAGAGCCACAGCCGCTCATCACTGAGACACTCGACATAGAAGGGGTCGACCTGCTTCGGCTGTTCGGCCCGTTCGACCATCACCGGAGGGAGCTGGAGGAGCAGTTTGGAGTCACGCTGGTGCCGCGGCGGGACCAGTTGCTCATCCGCGGCTCGCGCCCGCAGATCGACGCGGCGATGCGCGAGGTGCGCGCCCGGATCGACGAGGCTGGAGAGGAGTCGTCCGAAGCCGGGTACGAGCCGCCGCTGGTCGGACACGGGCATCCGCCGACCGGTTCGCCCGCTGGTCCGGTCATCCTCCACACGAACAATCGCACGCCCGTCTCTCCGCGTTCGAGGGGTCAGCGCCTCTACTGCGAAGCCATCGCCGAGAACGACATCGTCTTCGGCATCGGCCCGGCGGGCACGGGCAAGACCTACCTCGCCGTGGCGATGGCCGTCGCGGCGCTGAAGCGGCGGGACGTGACGCGCCTCATCCTGACGCGGCCCGCCGTGGAGGCCGGCGAGAGCCTCGGTTTCCTCCCCGGTGACCTGAAGGAGAAGGTCGACCCGTACCTCCGGCCGCTGTACGACGCGCTGTACGAGATGATCGCGCCCGACAAGCTCAAGCACTACCTCGACACGAGCGTCATCGAGATCGTGCCGCTGGCGTTCATGCGCGGGCGGACGTTGAACGGGGCGTTCGTCATCCTGGACGAGGCGCAGAACACCACCGTGCGGCAGATGAAGATGTTCCTGACGCGCCTGGGCGCCGACTCGAAGGCGGTGATCACCGGCGACGTGACGCAGACCGACCTTCCGAGCACGGTGGAGAGCGGGTTGAGCGACGCCCGGCGAGTGCTGGCCAGCATCAAGGGCATCGAGTTCGTGCAACTGAGCGAGCACGATGTCGTCCGGCATCGCCTCGTCCAGCTCATCATACGCGCGTACGACCGACACGAACGCGGGCTTCCGAACGGGGACGTCCCGTCGTCCGATTCCCGAAACGAGCCGGCCGAGAAATAGAGGCCGCCATCCATGTGGGCACAATTCCTGCGCCGCCTGGAGAGATTCCGGCAGGAGTCGCCGACGACACGTCTTCGACGTCCGTGGTACCAGCGCCTGGGGGAGGCCCATCGCCACTGGCTCCGCATCGTCTTGGCCGCCGCGGTCGTGTTCTCCCTCGTCTGGCTGTTTCCCCGGGAGCGCACGAGCGAGTTCAGCAGCTGGCGCGAGGGCATGGTCGCCCCGCGCGATGTCATCGCCCCGTTCTCCCTCAACGTCCGCAAGAACGACGTCGAACTGGAGCAGGACCGCGCCCGCGCGCGGAACACAGTCGCCCCGGTCGTGCGGTACGACCCGACGGTGGGCGAGCAGGAGCGCGTGCGGCTTATGCGCTTCCTCCAGACAGTGGCCGGCCCGTCGGAGGCTCTCGGCGATACCGTCCCTCTGCCGCGCGACCAGCTTCACCAGCAGACCATCCAGTGGCTCCTCGCGCGCCCGGGCACCAACCGCGCCCTGGCACGGCGCATCGCGCCGGTGATCCTCGCGCGCATCTACGACCAGGGCGCGCTCTCCAACGACCAGTCCGCCCAGTTGCGGGACTACTTCCGCCGTCGCGCGGACAAGCTCGGCGACGAGGCTCTGCCGGACCAGGTGGCGTACATCGGTCCTGACGGGAGCGAGCAGCTCCTGCCCTTCAGCAAGCTCCAGAGCCTCGACGACGTGCGCGACGATCTCGGCGAGATGATCACGCGCATGGCGCTGGCCTCCGGCACCCGGCTCTCGTCCGAGTCGCTGCGGGCGCTCCACAACCTCATCGACTCCGCGCTTCAGCCAAACCTGAGGTACGACCGCGAGGAGACGATCCGTCGGCAGGCGGTCGCGGCCGCGAACGAGGCGCTCTACAAGCGGACCATCTTCAAGGACGAGCGCTTCATCGAGAGCCATGCGGTGCTCACCTCGGACGACATCGACGAGCTCACGTCGCTCATGGAGGCCGAGCAGCAGCGCCAGCGCAACATCTATCGCTGGCAGCCCGTGGTCCAATGGTTTGGCCGCGCGGCAGCCGTCACCGCCATCATCTTCATGGTCGGCCTCTACTTCCGCGAGTTTCACCAGGAGATCTGGTCGCGCCTGAGCTGGCTGACGCTCGCGGCGCTGCTGATCTGGCTGCCGCAGACGGTGTCGTCGTACGCCGCGGCGAACACGTCGCTCTCGGTCTACATCGTCCCGCTGCCGCTCACGGCGATGCTGGGGACGGTGCTCTTTGGGCCCCAGGTGGGCGTTGCGTTGGCCGGCGGGGCGATCCTGATCGCAGGGGCAATCCTCGGCTTCGCGTACCAGTTGGTATTCGTCAACGTGATCGGCTCGGCGGTGGCGGCGTACTCGGTGCGGCACGTGCGCAACCGCAGCCAGTTCCTCGAGGCGATGTTCGTCCTGCCGCTGGCGATGGCAGCGGCCATCATCGCGGTGGACGCGATGCAGACGACGAGCCTCGCGGCCATGTGGAGCCACATCTGGCCGGGCGTCGTCAACGGCCTGGCGGTGCCGGTCCTCGCGATGGGGCTGCTCGTCGTCTTCGAGCGCATCTTCGGCATCACCACGAGCATCTCCCTCCTCGAGCTCTCCGACCTCAACTCGCCGCTCCTGCGTGACCTCGCCGTGCAGGCGCCCGGCACGTACACGCACAGCCTCATCATCGCCAACCTCGCCGAGAACGCCGCCGAGGCCATCGGCGCCAATGCCCTTCTCGCGCGCGTCGGGGCGTACTACCACGATATCGGCAAGATACAGCGGCCGACGCACTTCGTGGAGAACCAGCTCTACGTGCGCAACCCGCACGACAAGCTCTCCCCCCAGATGAGCGCGCTCATCGTGGCGGCGCACGTGAAGGACGGGATCGAGATCGCGGACAAAGTCGGCCTGCCGCAGCAGGTCATCGACTTCATCCCCCAGCACCATGGCACGCTCCTCATCAGCTTCTTCTACCAGAAGGCGCAGCAGCGCTACGGCCGGGAGAACGTCCGCGAGGAAGCCTATCGCTACCCCGGGCCGAAACCGCAGACGCGCGAGGCCGCCATCCTCATGATGGCCGACGCCGTCGAGGCCGCCGCGCGCGCCCTCCGCGACCGGACGCCTTCCCGCGTGCAGGGCATGGTGCACCAACTCATCAAGGAGCGCCTCGATGACGGCCAGTTCGACGAGTGCGACCTGACCCTGCGCGAGCTCGAACGCATCGAGGAGAGCTTCCTCCCCGTGCTCGCCGGCACGCTCCACGAGCGCATCGAGTATCCGAAGGCACCTCGCGCGCAGGCGGAATCGGCGCCGGCGCCTCTGCCGACGCCAACGTTCACCGCCAGCGGCAAGGACGGCGATCCGCCCGCAGGCGCGGCCGCGGAACCCAAGAACTCGCCCTGACCGCAGGATGTTCGTATCTTCTCAAAGTACGCGCACAACCTTCGCGCGTCGCCGGCCTTGCACGCGCCGTGCGGACCGGGTGCCGTCCGTATCGACCTATTCCCGCGCCGTGCGGCGACAGGACACGGTGTCCCACGCACGCCGTGCGGCCATTTTGAACCGTGCCCCTCGAAGGAGGCGACGGCGGCCAGTCTCTCCGCGCTGGGGACGTACCATTGCCTCGCCAGGCACTGATGCTCACGTTCGTCGTAGAACCAGAAGCCGGTGAGGTCATCCGCCCGCTCGGAGGACGGTGGCGACGCTGCTTCGGGCCGTCACTTCGGCACCTCTGGCGGATGGAACAACGCGATCGCGACGGACGGATCGGCATCATTCTCGTCGGCGCCGACCGCATCCGCGCGCTCAACCGCGATTTCCGCGGCGAGGATCGGCCGACCGACGTGCTTTCCTTCGACCTATCCGACCGTCCCGAGGAGATCGAGGGCGAGATCTACGTTGGGGTGCGTGCCGCGGCCGCGCGCGCCCGAAGGCTCGGGTATCCAGTGACCGAGGAATTGGCGCGCCTCATGATCCACGGTCTGCTCCACCTGGCGGGCCACGATCACCATTCGCCGGGGGACGGGCGACGGATGGCGGCGGCGACGCGGCGCTGGCTTGATGTCTGGCGGGCCTCCTGCCCGCCCGCACCCCCAGAGAAGGAGTCATAGAACACGGTGGAGGACCCTCACAGTACCGCGGCGCTCGCCATCTACGGCGCGGCGGCCATCCTGGCGTGGCTGTTCGGCCGCGCCGAGCGCATGTTGCGCCAGCGTTCGCAGGCCGCCCTCGATCGGCTCATCGACCAGGCCGACCCCTTGGGCGGCCACTTCCTGCGATGGGCGACAAAGCGACGAGTGGCGCTTGCCCTCGGCATCGGACATATCGCCGCGGCCATCGTTCTCGTCGCGGTGGCATTCGTCGAGGCGCACCGATGGGTGTTCCTCGGCAGCCTCCCGCCGGTCGGCGCGTACCTTCTTGCCGGGCTGGCGAGCGTTGTTCCCCTGGCGCTCGCCCACGTCCTCATGCTGGCGGCGCACATTCGCGAGGACGTGCCGCCGGTCCGCGTCAGGTTCTTCTCGCCGCTCGTCGCCCTCTGGACGGCCCTCGCATGGCCCATCGTCTGGCCGCTCGATCGCCTGCAGACCCACCTCGCGAGCCAGCCCGAGACCAAGGAGGCGCGCGAGGAGGCCTTCATGGCCCTCGTCGAGGCCGACACCGAGGCCGGCATCATCGAGGCCGACAAGCGCGAGATGATCAGCTCCATCATGAACATCGACGAGACGACCGTCCGCGAGGTCATGGTGCCCCGCGTGGACATCGTCGCCGTCGAGCGCTCTCGCCCGCTCGCCGAGCTTCTCGCACTCTTCGTCGAGACGCAGCACTCCCGCATCCCCATCTACGACCAGCGCATCGACCACATCGTCGGCATCGTCCACGCGAAGGACGTGCTCCAGACCCTCGTCACCGCGGCGGACGGCGACCCCGGCGCGATCCCCATCGACCGGTTCGTGCGGGAGTCTTCGCTCCTGTTCGTCCCGACGAACAAGAAGATCGACGAGCTTCTGCGCGAGTTCCGCCGCGAGAAGAAGCACATGGCCGTCGTCGTGGACGAGTACGGCGGCACGGCGGGCATCGTCACGATGGAGGACATCCTCGAGGAGATCGTCGGAGAAATCCGCGACGAGTACGACGTCGAGGAGGAAGTGCCGTACCGGTGGCTCGACGACCGGCAGGTGGAGGTGGACGCCGGCATGGACATCGCCGACGTCAACGAACTGATGGGGAGCGACCTGCCGGAGGAGAACGGCTACGACACCCTCGCCGGGTTCCTCTACCACCAGTTCGCGGCGATCCCCGCGCCCGGCGCCACTACGACGTACGGCCGCTACCGTTTCGTCGTCCGCTCCGTGGACGCGCAGCGCATCGACAAGGTGCTCATCGAGATCCTGCCCTCGGAGGACCACGGCGAGAAGGCGGCGGAGACGTGAAGACGCGGGACATCGCCGTCGTCGCGCTGGCCGCGGGGTTGAGCACGGCGCTGAGCTTCCTTCGCCTGTACGAGATGCCGCAGGGCGGGTCGGTGACGCTCGATCCGCTGCCGATCTTCTACGTCGCCCTGTGGCTCGGGGCGACGCGCGGCATTGCGGCGGGCGTCCTCGCGGGGCTCCTCCAGCTCATCATCCACCCGATCGTCGTCCATCCGATCCAGATGCTCCTCGACTACCCGCTTGCGATGGCGGCGCCGGCCATTGCGGGCTTCTTCCGCCGTCCCGGCGCGACGGGCGGCATCCGCACGCTTCCCGCCGTCGCGGGCGTGCTCGCCGGCAGCGCGGCGAAGTTCTGCTGTCACCTCGTCTCCGGCGTCGTCTTCTTCGGGATGTACGCGCCGGCCGGCCAGAACGTCTGGCTCTACTCCGCCATCTACAACGGCAGCTACGTCGTCCCCCAGGCGATCCTCTCCATGCTCCTCCTCCCGCCGATCCTACGACGCGCGACGGCGGGGTGATACGCGTTCGTGTTGAAGACGCTACATCGTGGCCGGAGGGGCGAGGCATGCCGCGTCCCGCCTCCCGCATTGTGTGGCGCATCGGTTGTTGGGGCACGATTCATCGCGCCCTGGGGCGGGGAAACTCCGCCCCTACGGCGACGTGAGGATGCCGCAACCGACCGTAGGGTAGCGGCGTCGGTTGCCACATCCGCGTCCGACCCGTAAGGGCGCGATTCATCGCGCCCTGGGGCGGGGAGACCCCGCCCCTACGGCCCATGGTCGCAGACAGGGCGACCACGGGGGTCGCCCGTCGCACGGGCCGCACGCCTCGGCGGTGCCGCAACGGCCACGGGGCGCACGGCATGCGGCCGATGCCCGCAATCGACCGTAGGGGCGACCCCCCGTGGTCGCCCTATTCCAGTTCGATGCACAGCTTGAGCATGCGATCCGCCTCGTCGAGCGCGGGCTTGTAGCAGTACGGCGGCCCGTCGCACCATGCGCTCGCGGTTCAGGCTGAGAAGAGACGCAGCTGCTGTCCGGCACGGACCGCGGCTTCGCCGATGTGGAACCTGCGGTCCAATTCACGGCGGTCCCTCGCCGGGATCTTGTCGCGCACCGCCGGCAACAGAAGATGCGCCCGAACCAGCCCCTTCCAGTGACGCGCGTCCCGAGGGCACTTCCAGACCGGGCGATCGCCCCGACTGCCGTACTCCATGGGAATGCCGCAGATGGAGCACGTGATCGGCCCCTCCGCGAGGATTGGCTCCCCCGCATCCTGCTTGTAGCCGCATTCGGCGGCACTGCACCGCCAGTAGAAGGGCTCGTCGCGGCCCTCCGACGCCTCAAGCGGCTCGTGGCATGCGGGGCACAGTGCCTGCTCTGTCTGATTCGGCTCGATCAGCTCCTCCAGCCACACCGTCTTCGAGTAGTCATCGACGACTCGCTGGCTTCTTCTGCGTTCCATTACTTCCTTCGTGTCTGAGTAGCTGAGCGGGTTCAACGACCCCACCCACATTACGTCCCTGTCCACAAATACGAGCTTCTCATGCATCCCTCGCTTATGGATGACGTGTACGCCCACCGATGTGAGGTGTCCCTCCAAACGAGAGTACGTGCCACGCTCGCCCGCCTTCCGCTCGCCGAGAGGCTTTGTCACTACGTAGACCGCAACGCCGCGTTCGGCCGCTGCGCGCAAGCACGGGGCGACGAGCGTCATCCGATGGTCAGCCATGAACGCCGAGTAGATCACCAGCCGCTCCTGCGCCCGGTTGACGTCGTCGAAAAACATCCGGTAGAACTTCTGCGGCTGGGACACGATGATGCGCTCCTGGTCCGCTTCCACCGGTCCGCCCACCATGGTGGCGATCCCCTTGGCTGCACGCGCGGCGAGTCCGCGTGGGACGACATCGAGCGCATCCACCATCCGGTATCGCTCCAGATATGGCACCAGCTCGCGCCCAAGGAACGCTTTCTTGCCGTACTGCCTGATGTATGGGAAGTCCCCGACAACCACAAGGCGCCCCTGCGCACGTGAGACCGACACATTGAGAAGCCGCCTCATCTCCTGGTCGAGGCCCGGTGTGAACAGGTTGACGCGCCATTGCGGCTCATCGTTGACGAGGTCGAGCACGACGACGGGTGCCTCCCTGCCCTGGAAGCTGTGCGCCGTGCCTGCCTGCACTTCGTTCTCCAAGCGGGCCTCTCTTATGAGAAGGCGAAGGAGCTCCGCATGCGGCCGGTACGGGCACACGATGAGCACGCGCGGCGTTGCGTCCTCGGGCTTGGCTCGATCCTGCCTGAGCATCTGCTGGGCGATGTCAACCGATATCGTCGCCGAGAGGAAGTTCAGCCTGCTGGACTGTTTGCCCCTGGGCACGCTTGTCACCCATGCACCTACCTTCGACGTGTCGACGAGGAGCACCGGAGCGTCGAAGCCCCAGTCGAAGCGGTACCACTCGCCGAGCTTCGCCTCCTCTTCTATCTCGGCGTCTTTTATGCCATCACGAAGCCGACCATAGTACACCAAGTCGTTCACGATCCTGCTGACGTGCGAGTGCATGCGGTACTGGTCGCGAAGATCAGCCCTGCGTGTATCCTCTGTTCGTGTCATGCCGGCGACCTCGAAGATGTCGCGGCCGAGCCATTTCTTGGGCAGCGGGTGTCGTTCCTCCGGGCACAGGACGACGGGCGGCAACTGCCTGAAGTCGCCCACGACGACGGCATTCGAGTCAGCCCGGCTTGCTGCCACCCACAAAGCGGGAATCGGTGCCATCGATGCCTCGTCGAGGATCACCGTGTCGAACCGGCGACTCTGGATCGAATCGCGCAGGTACGCGCGCGTGAGCGTCGTCGCCACCACAGCGGCCCCGGCGATAAGGCTGGCCTCGACCTTCTTCAGGGCGTCGTCAATCTCGCTGATCTCCAGAGCGCACATCCCAATCCCAATGTTCAGCCGGGCTCTTTCCGCTCTCAGCGCCTTCAGGTCGAGCCCGGCCACCTGAGCACGGGCACGCCCCAGGGCATGGCCGATGCCGTCGAGCATCGCTTCCGCGGTGTCCCTACCTGCCTCCACCAGTCCCCACTCCACCAATGGCTCCAGCCGTTGCCATACCAGGCTCTCCAGCTCTCTCCGACTGTCCGCGGCGTCGCGTTGGAGGCGCGCGGCTTCGGCGTTGGCGTCCTGCAACGCTCGCGTATGTGCAGCGGCGCGGGAGATCACTGTCTCAGGATCCGCTGCGTAGGCTACACGAAACACGCGCACCCGCTCGTTCAGCGCCGCGAGCGTGCGTTCCACCTCCTGGCGGGAAGTCACTGCCGCGGCGTCTTCCGCGGCAGCCGCCGTCTCCTCGGCCCGCACCTCCGCAACCCGTTGCCGCACCTTGTCCGGCGAGGGGAGTCCCTTCCACATGCGCACAAGGCCGGACACCTCGCTCGTCTGACGCAGCAGCTCCTCGACCGTGGCAAGCCTGGCCCGGACGGCCGCGTGGCGCTGTCCTGCTGCCTGCTCTTGGCCGGCAATCGTCTCCCGCCGCGGCGTCAGCGTCTCGACTTCCCTCACGCAGTGCTGTGCACGCGTTGCCTCCACCGCGGCGGCAGTCCAGTACGGACGCTCCTTGTCCAGTTCACGACTTCGTCCCGCTGCGCGCGCCGCGGCAGCGTCCCGCTTCCGGGTCGAGGCGAGGCTCTCCGTCATGACCGGGATATCGCGCTCGGCCTCCTCGATCCATTCGAGGAGCTCGATCGGGCCGTCAAGCTCAAGGAGCCGCGCCGTGGCCCTCCGTCGTTCCCCGACCAGCCCATCCCGGCGCGCAGCGAGCTCCGCCGCCTTGCGGTCAACGTGGGTCTTCAGCAGGAGTTCGGATTCCTGGGTTCCGGCTCTGGCTTCCCGAAGACGCGGGTCGTGAGGTTCCCCGACGCGGAGGACTTTCCCTGCCGCCAGGTCAGCCGGGTCAATGCCCTCCGAAATCCTGAGGAGTGCCTGGTCCACAGCGATGTTCGTGTGGGAGACAAGGAGGAGCGAGCGCCCCCTGCGGTTGAGTTCCCGACCGATGGCGCCGATCGTCCGCGTCTTTCCGGTCCCCGGCGGGCCCCAGATGAACGTCAGGTTCCCCCCGATGCTCCGTCCGACGGCGGCCTTCTGGTACACGTCCAAGCCATCACACGGGATATCCTCCTTGTGCCCGTCTCCGCCGCCTGCCAGGATTCGGTCGCCCACAGGATTCGGCACGTTGGCCAGCCCTTCGATCCGCTCGATGAGTCGTCGCATCAAGTGGGCGAGATCGGTCCGGAGTTGCGCAGCCGGAATGGAGGACCCGAGATCGCATGGCACGCTCAGGATGACAGTCATGTCATCGACCGCGATCACGAACGTCTCGATGGGGTCCTCGCCGGATAGGTGCAGGTCGCCAGGCGTGTCCGGAGGGATGCTGAGGACGTTTTCCGTCTGGAAGCGATAGTGGTACCTCCCGCCACTCATGCCGAGGCGACGGCCGTCGACGAGTTGTGTCGAGGAGCCGCCACCGGCACGGCGTGCGGCGTCGATCTCCTCCAGGAGTGCGGTGCGGAACTCCGCGAGCATGCCTGTAAGCGCGACCTGCTCCGGTTGCTCCTCGGCCTGCCTCTTACCCTTCTTCGCCATGTCCGGCACTCCCCCTGGCGGTGAACCGGCTCACGTCCCCCTTCTTGCGCGATGGGTGCTGCGGACAGTATACGGATTCGCGGGCAACGCAACAACCCGTCAACCCGCCGTTTCCTTCGCTTCCCTCCCGCGCATTGCCCCGGCGCGCCCTCCGCTGCACCTTATCCTTCCGATCCGCGCAGTGCCGACCGACCCGCCATGACAAGGAGCCCTCCCATGTCCGCACCCGTCCCGCGTCCCGAGTATCCGCGTCCCGACCGCGCGCGCGAGCGGTGGCTGAACCTGAACGGCGCGTGGGAGTTCGACCTCGACCCCGGCCGGAGCGGCATCTCCCGCGGCCTCGCGGACCCGTCGCGGAAGCTCGCCGGCGAGATCATCGTCCCCTTCTGCCCGGAGAGCCGCCTGTCGGGCATCGGCGAGCGCGACTTCATGCCCGGCGTATGGTACCGCCGCCCGTTCCGCGTGCCCGAGGAGTGGGCCGGCATGCGCGTCATGCTCCACTTCGGCGCCGTCGATTACCTCGCGCGCGTCTGGGTGAACGGGAAGGAGGTCGGCGGGCACCGCGGCGGGTACGTCCCCTTCGCGTTCGACATCACGGACGTCCTCGTCCGCGGGGAGAACGTGCTGACCGTCTGCGTCGAGGACGACACGCGGAGCCCGCTCCAACCGTCGGGGAAACAGTCGGACCGGTACGAGTCGTACGGCTGCATCTACACGCGGACGACGGGCATCTGGCAGACGGTGTGGCTGGAGCCGGTGCCGGCGGCGCACGTCCGGCGGCTGGCGATCACGCCGAACCTCGCGGGCGGCACGCTCCGCATCGACGCGCATACGACGACCGCGGCGCATGGCGGGCGCGTCGAGATCGTCGCGACGGCGGACGGGCAGCGCGTCGGGCACGCCGAAGCGGTTGTGACGGGCAATGTCGCTCAGGCGGAGGTGCACCTCTCCGACGTGCGCGCGTGGTCGCCGGCGGACCCGTTCCTCTACGATCTCGCCGTCACGCTCCACATGCCCGACGGCACGAGCGACGCGGTGACGAGCTACGCGGGCCTCCGGAGCCTCGGCATCGACGGTCCGGCGCTGGTCCTCAACGGGAAGCGGCAGTTCCAGCGTCTCGTCCTCGACCAGGGCTTCTACCCCGACGGCATCTACACGGCGCCGACCGACGACGCGCTTCGGCGCGACATCGAGATATCCCTCGGCCTCGGCTTCGACGGCGCGCGGCTCCACATGCGCGTCTTCGAGCCGCGGTTCCTCTACTGGGCGGACCGGCTCGGCTACCTCGTCTGGGGCGAGTTTCCGAACTGGGGGCTCGATCACGCCAACCCGGCGGCGCTCGCACGGGTCGAGACCGAGTGGCTCGAGGCGCTCACCCGCGACTACAGCCATCCCTCCATCGTCGGCTGGTGCCCGTTCAACGAGACGCCGACGAGCCAGGACCCCGACCTCTTGCGCCTCATCTACCGCGCGACGAAGCTCGCCGACCCGACGCGGCCGTGCATCGACACGTCGGGCTACGTCCACGTGGAGACCGACGTCTACGACGCGCACTGCTACGAGCAGGACCCGGAGAAGTTCGCGTCGTACTTCCGGCCGTTCGCGGAGGGCGGCGACGTCTGGCACAACTTCCCGAAGCACGACGCGCCGTGGCGCGGGCAGCCGTACTTCATCAGCGAGTACGGCGGCATCTGGTGGAATCCCGGGCAGATGGACGACACGTCGTGGGGCTACGGCAACCGCCCGCGGACCGAGGCGGAGTTCCTCGACCGCTACCGGCGGCTCACGGAGACGCTGCTGTTCAATCCGCGAATGTGCGGCTTCTGCTACACGCAGCTCTACGACATCGAGCAGGAGGTGAACGGCCTCACCACGTACGACCGGCGGCCGAAGTTCGATCCGGCGCTGATCCACGCGATCAACCGGCAGAAGGCGGCGATCGAGGGGTGATACGAGGGCGTTGCTCGCATCACACGCGGCAGTAGATGCTCACGATGCTCGGGTCGTTGGGATTGTAGTCGCTACGGTAGTCGAACTGGGCATCGACGATGGTGAGGTCGGCGATCCCGCTCACGTCGAAGAGCTTCCATCCCACCGGCTCGCCGGACCGGCTGCGGCCGCCGGTTTGGTAGCCGCGCACGACGTCCTTGCCCGCGGTACTTGCGCCGCAGCAGAACGGCTCGACCGTGCGCGGCATGCCCTCGTACGCAAACCGGACGAGGCGCCGATGGAGGATCGCCAGGCAGATCGCCTCCAGCACCTCGTCCATGGTCGCTCCCTCGCCGGTCCGTCCTCGTGCCTACGGACTTCAACCGCGGGAGCGCCGGGCGGAGTTCGGCCCGGCCGGGATGGGGACGGAAGACGGGAGGATGCGCGTCGGGCATGTGCGTCCTCCCGTCTCGCTGACAGAGCATCTGCTGCTCAGTTCGTCGCCGGAAGCCGGTTCTGCTGCGCGGCTTCCTTGAGCCGCTCGTTGGCGAACACGGCGATCTCGACGCGGCGGTTGAGCGCCTTGTGCTCGGGCGTATCGTTCAGCGCGACGGGCTGCGAGAAGCCGTAGCCGACCGTCTGGAAGCGGTTCGCCTGCACGCCGAAGCCCTCCGCGACGGAGGCGACGGAGGCGGCGCGGCGCTCGGAGAGCCCCTGGTTGTACTGCGCCGTGCCGGTCGAATCGGTGTGCCCTTCGACGAGCACCTTGGTGTCCTTGTACTTGTTGAGGATCCCCGCGAGCTTCTGGACATTCTCGCGCGCCGCGGGTTGCACGTCGGCGGAGTTCGTCGGGAACAGGATGCCCGAGGCGAAGGTGATCTTGATGCCCTCGCCGACCCGCTCGACCGTCGCGCCCTCGAGATCGCGCTGCATCTCGGCGGCCTGGCGGTCCATGTAGTTGCCGATGGCCGCGCCGGCCGCGCCGCCGACTGCCGCGCCCATGATCGCGCCGACGGCGGTGTTGCCTGCCGCATGGCCGATGAGCGCACCCGCGGCGCCGCCGGCTCCGGCACCGATCGCCGTGCCCATGGCAGTCCTCTTCCACTTGCCGCAGCCCGCGACCGCGATCACGAGCGCGAGCACCACGGCTCCCCGCACACCCTTCATGACGGCATCCATTGTCACGACCTCCTCGAAACGTAATGATGGTGCGGCGCCTCCTCATGCTGGCGACGCCGTCGCCACGGCGAAAGGGCCCCATACCGAGTTCACACACGCGCTGCCGCGTGCAGCCGCGCCGTCGCGGGACAACCGGGCCACCTGCGCGTCAGGCAGACTCCCGTCGCCCGCCGATGGCTCGAACTCTCCCTCATGATAGCGATAGCGCAACGCGCTGGCAAGTGATTGCGCTCACGCGTCGTTGGAATCCGCCGGCGGCAACGTCCTCTGGTCCCCGCATTGCCGGTTCATTATCCTCTCGCGCCGACAGGGACGGTACTCGCACGCAGCAAGGAGTACGTCATGGCGAACGCGCCGGTCCGCGCCGCACTCCGCGCGCGCCGACCGGCGATCAGCCCCAGCTCGCCGCGCCCGCCAGTTCGCCGACGCGCTCCTTCGCGACGCGCTCGCCGTAGCCACTCTCTCGGTGCGCGAGGATCGGATCGGGCGCGAGGCCCATGTCGGTCCGCACCTTCCCGAGGAGCGGGCGCACGTCGGCAAGGTAGGCATCCTGCAGGACGCGCTCGGCCTCGACGGCGTCGTTGCGGCTCCGCGCGTCGGCCAGCGCCTCCCGGTCGATCAGCAGCGCGCGAGCGTAGGCGACCTGGATGTTCATGATCGACTGGATCATCGCCTCGATCTTCTGCTTCGTGATGTGGCTCTGGTCGATCATGTAGGCGATGGGTCGCTTCACGAGGCCCTCGCGCTCGGCGGAGATGATCTCGGCGAAGATGAGGAAGACCTCGTACGGGTTGATCGAGCCCACGGTGAGGTCGTCATCGGCGGACTTGCGGTTGTTGAAGTGGAAGCCGCCGAGCATCCCCTCGTCGAGGAGCGACGTGACGATGTGCTCGATGTTCACGCCGTGCGCGTGGTGGCCGAGGTCGACGAGGACCTGGGCGTTCGCCCCGGCGTGCCGACACATGACCATCGCCATGCCCCAGTCGGGGATGTCGGTGTGGTAGAACCCCGGCTCGAACAGCTTGTACTCTACGAGCATCCGGCCGTTCTTCGGCAGCGCCGCGTGAATCTCGCGGAGGGCCTCCTGCATCCACCGCTTCCGGCGGCGCATGTCCGCCTGGCCGGGGTAGTCGGAACCGTCAGCGAACCACAGGCTCAACAGGTCGGACCCGGTCTTCCTCATGATCTCGATGCAGTCGAGGATCACGCCCATCGCCTGCCGGCGAATCCGCGGGTCCACGTTCGTCAGGCTGCCGTACTTGTAGGCCTTGTCCTGGAAGACGTTCGGGTTCACCGCGCCGATCCGCACGCCGAGCCGGTCCGCCTCGACCTTGAGCGCGTCGAAGTCGGCCACCTTGTCCCATGGAATGTGGATCGCCACCGTCGGGCACGCGCCGGTCATCCGGTGGACGTGCGCCGCGTCGGCGAGCCGCTCGTGGATGTCGCGCGCGGCGCCCGGCTCCTTGAACACGCCGAACCTGGTGCCCGAGTTGCCGTAGCCCCACGACGGAGTCTCGATCTTGAACGCCTTGATCGCGGCCTCGACCTTGGCGACGTCGACACCCCGGCCGGCCAACTGGTCCGCAAGCGCTTCGTACGCCTTCGCAGCCATCCGCGTACCCTTTCCTCGTGAGGACGTCCTGCCCGCGCGCGCTCTTCTCCCTGAATCTCGCACGCGGGCGGAGCCGAGACAACCGACGGGACAGGCGTCATGGCGCAAGGTCGGTGATCATCGTGCCGCGGTCGCGGGTGAGCTCGCGGAACCGGGCCGACCACCACGTGCGGACGGCATCGAGGGCGGCGACCGCCGCGGCGTCCGCTTCCTGCGAGTTGGACGCCACGAGGATGAAGGCCGCACGCCACGAGGTCGGCGCCTCGCCGCACGCCGGCACGCGGGTGCCGGTCGCGGCGATGACCTCGTCCGCGGTGAATGTCCGCGCCGTCGTGGCGAGGGTCGTGCCGATCGCCACCGAGTCGGGCCGAGGGTCGATGTCGAGCACGGTGATCGGGCCGACCTCGTCCGGCTGTGCGAGGCCCATGAGGTAGAGATCGAGCCAACTGTACAGCCCGCGCCACTTGTCCATCGCGGTGAACGTGCCATCCCCGTCGTCGCGCCAGTCCATGCCGCCCATCGGTGAGGCGCCGGAGGACATCGCGAGCGTCCAGTGGCTGCGGTAGAAGTCGAGCAGATGCGTCCGCGGCGCGCCTGGCGCGAGGATCGAGGCGTACGCTCCGAAGCGGTGGCCGAACTCGTGCGCCACGATGAACGACGTCCCCGGTCGGACCGTGCGGGCCGCGATGTCGCAGTACCGATCGAGCGCGCCGAGGTAGACGATGCCCTCGAGCTTCCCCGGGCTGCCGAACTGGCGGCCGATGTCGTAGTTCTGATCGAGACCGATCCCGCCGACGTGGTTCCGCACGGTCAGATAGTGGGCGAGGTCCGTGCTGGGTATCTCGAAGACGGAGTAGTCCGCGACCGTGAAGATGACGAGGAACTCGTATTGATCGGGGTAGAGCTGATAGAAGCCGCGGCTGGCTTGTGCGAGGCTGATCGCGCCGCTGCGGACGATGGAGCTGTCCTGGTCGTAGACGACGGCGACATCGGCGTACTTCGGCCCGGTAGGTGCTCCGCAACTGCCGACGGCACAGGCGGCGAGCGCCATCCCGGCGATGCCGATGGTCCGGCCACGGCGTCCCAGATTGCGCATCAGTCGCTAGGTCCCGCGAAGATCGCCGGAGTCGGGGCATGCCTTGGCCCCGCTGGTACGGTCCGGGCCGGCGGAGGGAGTGATCGATCGCCCCGGCTCCCGCGAGGCAACGGGCGCGGCGCCCTCGCGGGCAGCCTCAGTGGACGAACTCCTCTTCGAGGAACGTCTCGTACGACGTGTCCTCGAACCGCTTGATACATTCGTTGCACTTGCTGCAATCGCGGTGATAGCAGTCGCGATGGATGCGTGTGGCGTACTGCTTCTGGAACGACTCCTGGCACTTCTCGGAGCAGAAGAGGTACCGCTCCTGGTGGAGGCCGAACGCGGCGAAGGTGGTGCGCACCTCCGGATCGCCGCCGTGGAGCGTCCGCGTGCACCACGAGCACTGCCCTTGTTCCTGCCGGGCGAGCTGAGTGCGCCGTTCCCCGATCTCCTCTTCCGGCCAGTCGAACTCGATGAACACCACCTGATCGCGCGGCACGCGGTAGCGGACCACGTCGTCGGTGACGCAGAGCACCTCGTCGGGGGTGCAGAACGTCTCCTCGCAGACCAGCGTGGCTCCGCCCCTCAGATGCACCATGGTCCGCCCCTGCTGCGGGCGGAGGAAGGAGGACCAGCCGCAGTGCTCGCAGATGGTCGTGAAGAGGAACCGCCGCACCTTCTTGCCGCACTCGGGGCAGCGGCCCTCCTCGATCATCTTCAGCTCTTTGGCGGATTCCCGCGCCGCCTCGACGATCTTCGAGTCCACCTCGCGGGTGATCCGCTCGACGGCGCTACGGTCCTCGGCGCTCAGGAGGGATAGGTGCTCCTCCAGCTCCTCGTCCTGGGAGACCCTCGCGATCGTCCTTTCCCGTTCCTTCTCGCCGCGCTCGCGCTGCTTCTTCGTGATCTTCAGCATACCGTCCTGCCTTGGAAGGCCCGCGGACCGCATCCGGCGGCACTTCCGAGGGAGAGGTGGTCGGACACGCTCATCCCCGACACACGCACGTGCGGCCCGGCTCTTGTCCAAGCCTCCATATAGATAGTAACACGGAAGGTCGACCTTCTCCAGCGGCCCCCGTCCCCTACGATCGACGGAGAGACCCCACGAGGATCATGGGCTCCGGCCGCATGTGGAGCCTGACGATGCCCCGTTCGCCGCTTCCAGCGCCCGCGACGAACGGGAGCATGCGGGCCGCGATCGGGGCATCGGGACGGCTGACCGGCTGCGCTGCGGATGGCGCGAGGACGACGCGTCGGGCGAGGTTCGTCCGCCGCCGAACCGCGACATCGGCGTAGGACGCGGAAGACGCGCGGCGAGAGGCACCTATCGGCGAAGGGTGCGCCGCACTCCCATCAGAAGCGGGAAACCATGTAACCGATGCCCGCTCCCATCACACAGCAGCCCATCCAGAACGCGGCAGGCAGCACGTACGTGCGCACCCATCTGCTCGCAGTGGGCCGCGGCGCCGCCCACTCGGTGGCATAGCGCGACATGGTATCCTCCTGGTGTCGGAGACTGCCCTCGAACGACATCTATCAATAGGTGTCGTCACTGGGTGATAGTATACTGCCTCCGGCCGACCCGGTCAAGACCCCCATCGCGATTTTTCCACCGGGGATGCGCTGTCCAAAAGGCAGCGCCCCGTTTGCATCGCGCTGACGCTTCCGCACCGCCGCCATCCCGCGTGCCCTTCGGGCACCAGGGCGAAGGCCGCGTCCACGCAACGGACGAGGTCGTAGAGAGGAACCCCCCTACTTGGCGCCCGACCATGAATGGTCGGGCTCGCATCGCCAAGCCTCCTGCGGAGGCTTTGCCGTCCCAGCCGGCGGCTTCGGCCGTCGGCGACAACGCGCGCAAGACTTCTGAACACCTACTTGGCAAGCGGCGGGACGGCGACGAGCGGGATGTCGACGCCGTGGCGCACGCCGGGGATCGTCTGCCCTCGCACCATGTCGGCGAGGAACTTGTGCCCGTGCTTGCCGACGATGAGGAGGCTGATGTCGTGCTCGGCGACCATACGGGTGAGCTCCTTCGGCGGGTTCCCGTACCCGATCGCGGCCTCGACGTTCACGGGCTCGCCCGACGCCGCCGTCGCCGACCGGATCAGCCCCGCGATCTCGTCGAGATACGCCCGGTCCTCGCGAGCTTCCTGGTCGTCCGCGTCGCTCCCGTACCACTGCCCGCCGGCGCCCTCGACGACGTGGATCAGGACGATGTCTGCCTTCCGCGACCTCGCCAGGTCCACCCCTTCCTTGATCACCGCCGCATCGCTGTCGGAGAAGTCGAGCGCCAGGCCGATCCGCCGGTAGCTCGTCCGCGCCGCAAGCGCCTTGCGAACCACTTCGCCGACCGGCACGGGCCGACGCGCCGCCGGACGTCCGCGGACGCCGCGGACGATCATCCACGCGAGGATGCCCAGCAGACCGCCCACGATCGGGATCGCTATCAGGATCACGAGCCACCCCCATGCGCCGGCCGCGGCGTACCAGCCGGACAGCGCGTCGGAAACGAGTTTCATGTTGAGGCCGATGATGAGGGCCGCGACGACCCATCCGGCCACCTGCACCCATGCCGGACTCGTGAATGCGCCCATCTTCCGAGGATCGTTCGTGAACGTGAGCAGCGGCACGATCGCGAACGGCAACTGCAGGCTCAGGATCACCTGGCTGAGGATGAGAAGCTGGTAGGTGCCCGCGTCGCCAATCGCGATGATCACCGCCACGGCCGGGATGATGGCGATCGCCCGGGTGATGAACCTCCGAACCCATGGGCGCAGCTTGATGTGGAGGAACCCCTCCATCACGATCTGCCCGGCGAGGGTGCCCGTGAGCGTCGAGGACTGCCCCGCGAACACGAGCGCCAGCGCGAACGCGACCGGTGCGAGCGTCGAACCGAGCATGTGATCGAGCAGGCTGTGTGCCTGCTGGATCTCCGTCACCGCGATGCCGTGCGACCAGAATGCCGCGGCCGACACGACGAGGATCGCCGCGTTGACGAAGAACGCCCCGTTGAGCGCCACGACCGAGTCGACGAGGTTGAACCGGCATGCCTGGCGCATCCCGTCCTCGGTCCGCTCGACGGCGCGGGATTGCACGAGCGCGGAGTGCAGGTAGAGGTTGTGCGGCATGACCGTGGCGCCGATGATGCCGATGGCCACGTACAGAGCGCCGTCCGGGAGGATTGGGACGAACCCGCCGGCTACGCCGCCCCAGTCCACGTGCGACAGGAAGATCTCCACCACGAAGCACATGCCGATGCCGGAGATGAGGAGGAGGATGAACGCCTCCATCTTCCGGATGCCGTAGTGCTGTATGACGAGAAGCAAGAGCGCGTCGAACCCCGTGATGATCACGCCGACGATGAGGTTGAGGCCGAACAGCAGGTTGAGCCCGATCGCCGTCCCGAGCACCTCGGCGAGGTCCGTCGCGGCGATGGCGATCTCGATTAGGACCCAGAGGATGTCTCCGATCCATCGCGGGTAGCTCTCCCGGCAGGCCTGCGCCAGATCGCGCCCCGTGACGATCCCGAGCCGCGCGCCGAGCGTCTGGAGCAGGATCGCCATGAGGTTCGACATGACAAGGACCCACAGGAGCGCGTAGCCGTATCGCGACCCGCCCGCGATGTCGGTCGCCCAGTTGCCGGGGTCCATGTACCCGACGCTCACCATGTACCCCGGCCCGGCGAAGGCGATGAGCCGCCACAGCCACGCCATGCGGCGCGATCCGCGAGCCGGTATGGCGACGGACCCGTGGACCTCTTCCAGGGACCGACGTCGTGACCGTGGCGGTGTATCCATGTGCCTGTACTCCTTGCCGGCATCCTCCGAGCGGAGAGATGTGAGCATCCAGAGCGCTTGTCAGAATGATTGCCTGACGCAGCCGCGCCTGTCAATGCCCCGCGTCGCCACGCAGGGCGGATCGCGTCCGTCCGTGCGGCTCCGGTGGCGGGTCGCAACCGAGAGTGGACAGGTCCTTGTCGCAGGTACCCGGAGTTCGTATCATGGGCGCAGACATCCGGCCCGAGGCCGATCCGACGAACCCTCAGCTGGGCAGCGCGGCGGCCCTGCGTGGCGGCACGTGCGGTGAAGGGAGTCCCCGGCGAACGCTGCGCGTTCGCTCACGTCGCCTGCGGCGACGCCGCTCGGAGTGACATCCCATGGTGCGGGCCGTCAGGTGCGTCAGGACGCAACTTGGGTTGTGAGACGAGATCCCCTGCAGTGGGGCACTCTCGTTCATCCTGAAGGGCGTTCCTCGCCTTGGAAGCCCTGTCCGGCACGGAACTTGCAGCGATTCGCGGGAAGGAGGGCTTGTCTCGCGGCGAAAGTCCGCTTGGCAGGATGATGTCCCGCTCAAACGGCATTCGCTCTCGTATCGCGACCGATACGCAGCCACAGGAGGAGTATCCGCGGCGATACGATGGGCGTGCGCATCCAACGAGGAGGCATGCCATGTGTCGCAGAACCGCTTCTTTCCTGGCGTTCCTGATCGCCGTGGCCTCCGTCGCGTCCGTCCGCGCCGACACCGACGTGATCGGGACCATTTCCACCCAGACATGGACGAAGGTCGGGAGCCCGTACCGCGTGAAGAGCGACGTCACCGTCCCGGCGGGTGAGGTGCTCACCATCGAGCCGGGTGTGGACGTGCTGTTCGATGCGGATGTGCCGTTCATCGTCCTGGGTGCGTTGCGCGCGGTCGGGGCGGAGACCGACAGCGTCCGATTCCTCCCGGGGACCGCGTCATGGCGTGGCATCCGCATCACGAGCGGAGACTCGAGCGCCCTGGAGTACGTGCGGGTGAGCGGAGGAAGGGCGGAACGCGGCCAGTACGGCGACTCGACCCTCCTGGGCGGCGGAATGTACATCACGGGAGGCGCGCATGTCGAACTCGCGCATTCTGTGATCGCGGGCAACCGCGCCAGCATCGCCGGAGGAGGCATCGCGGTCGTCAACGCATCGGCCCGTCTCGTGGCGTGTATCATGAGAGGAAACCGAGCGTCCACCACCAGCCCCGGCACGAGCGGCGGTGGCATGTACGTCGGCGGGTCCGCGGTGACGCTGGACCGCTGCACCATCGCGGGCAACACCGCGTTCTTGTCCGCATTTGACTGGGGCTCCGCACATGGTGGCGGGATACGAGCTTCCGGCGCGTCGGCACTGACACTGGTCAACTGCACGATTGGGGGCAACTCGGTGCAGGGGCCGTACGCCGACGGCGGCGGGTTGAGCCTCGCAGTCGCAGGAGCTTGGCTCTCCGGCTGCGTGATCGAGGGGAATCGCGTGTCGGGCGGCGGAAGCGAGAACAGCATGGGCAACAAGGGTGCGTACGGCGGTGGCATTGCCGTCGTCGGAGGCAGCGCGACACTGGATAGCTGCCGGGTCGCCGGGAACAGATGTGGGGGACTCGGTGGAGGCGGTGGCCTGTCCGTGAACCTAGCGACGGCAGTGCTGACCGCCTGTAGCATCACCGGAAACACTACCACCACTGAAGGCAACGGCGCCGGAGTACAGGTATCCGGCGGGGTCTCCGGCGGAGTCATCGAGATGCGCGGATGTCTTGTGGCGGGGAACAGCACGGCTACCCAGTGGTACACCGGACCGGACGCGGGGCACGGTGGCGGGCTGTCGATCTCGCACGCCGCGGGCACGCTCACCCGCTGCCGGATCGAGCGCAATGGCGTCCCGACGGATAGACGGCAAGGTGGCGGTCTAGAGGTCGTGTCGGCTCACATCCTGTTGGATGCGTGCACGGTTGCCGGGAACGCCGCACACGATGGCAGTGCGCTCGTGGTGAGAGGCATGGACCTTGCGGGCGAGGTCGCGCAGGTCGCGCTGCACAACGCGATTCTGTCGAGCGACACCACCGAAGGCATCGTCACTGATGCCGAGAGTTCGGGGTGGGTGACGGGCCTCGCCCCGATCACGCTGGGCGCGATCTACTGCGCCATCGCGGGCGACACCCTCTGGGCAGGCGAGGGCAACACGAACGCCGATCCGCTCTTCGTCGATGCAGCGAGCGGCGACTACCGTCTCCGATGGGGCTCCCCCTGCATCGACGCGGGCGACCCGGCATCGCCGCTCGACGATGACAGCACGCGCGCCGACATCGGGGCCTATTACTACCCGCACGTGGCCGCCGTCGCCGGGGCGACGGTGCCCGCCGCGCTCGCGCTCCAGCCGAACGCGCCGAACCCGTTCAACCCCTCGACGGTGATCCGCTTCAGCCTGCCCGCGGCGGGACCGGTCCGCCTCGTAGTCTACGACATCCGGGGAGGGCTCGTCCGCGCGCTCATCGACCGGCGCATAGACGCGGGGACGCACGAGGTCGCATGGGACGGGCGCGATTCCTCCGGTCGGCCGGCGGCCAGCGGCGTGTACCTCTGCCGTCTCGCCACTGCGCAGGGAACCCTCGTCCGGAAGATGACGCTCCTGCGGTAGCACGTCCCGCGAGGCGAGCGAGGCCGCCTCGCCCTCGCCTCAGGCGCAGGCTGCGCGGCCCGCGCCGCCTGACAGCACGAACCGCTCGATGGCCGCCGCGACGCCGCTCTCGTTGTTCGACGGAGCGACCCAGTCCGCCGCGGCGAGCGCCGCATCGGGCCCGTTGGCGACCATGACGCCGACGCCGGCCCAGCGCACCATGCCCACGTCGTTGAGATTGTCGCCGATGGCCAGCACGGCCTCCGCGCCGACGCCGAGGTGCGCGGCGACGAGGGCGAGCGCCCGCTCCTTCGACGTGCCCGCCGCGTAGACGCCGAGCAGGCCCGAATCGCGCCGCGACGAGCTCAGGTTCACGATCGTCGCCAGGCGCGCGTCGCCGTCCAGGTCGCGCACCGCGGCGAAGACCGCCTCCCGCGGCCCGAACACCTCCACGTGCGATACCTCCGCCGCGAGCGCGGAGCGGATGTCGGCGACAAGCTCGATCTCGGCGCCGTGCTCCCGGCGGAACTCCAGCACGCCCGGCGCGGCGTCGGCGCCCTCCTGACACCACAGGTGCGCCGATCGCGGGTGGAGGTCGTACACGACCGGGATCAGCCCATGTGCTTCGAGCACGTCGATGATGCGGCGGGCGACGGCAGACGCGAGAGTGCAGGTGAGGATGGCGCCGCCGTCGGGGCCAAGGACGAGGCTGCCATTCTGGACGACGAGCCAGCATGGCAGAACGATCTGCCGCGTGATCGCGAGCGTGGCCGGCACGTCGCGTCCGCTGCAGATGGCGATGGCGACGTCACGCTCGTGCGCCGCGCGCAGGGCCGCGAGGTTGGCGTCCGAGAGCGCCCGATGGTCGTCGAGGAGCGTGCGGTCGAGATCGATGGCGATGAGACGGATGGCGGCGGATCGGTTCATGCGATGCTGCGTGCCTCCCGGAAGTCCGGCACGTCCACGGGGATGCTCCCGCGGGCGACCGATTCGATGGAGAGCGGCAGGATGCTGCTCCAGGTGACGGCGTCGTACACGTCGATGGCCGGCGGCGCGGCGTCGAGGATCGAGTCGATGAAGGCGCGGATGGCGAGGACGTCGCCGGTCTGGCTGGCCTGCCGCCCTTGGGCGAGCGCCTCGCGCCACCACGGATGGTCGAACTGGTCGTAGTACTGGTCGAGCGTCTCCCACTCGGCCGAGCCGTCGACGCTTCGGCCGGGGCTGAGCCCATCGATCCAGACGAGGTTCGCCTCGCCGCCGTGGCGCGCAGACAGGTACGCCCCCTTCGTGCCCTGCACGTGGTACTGCGCGGCGTTGTGCGGCCGGGCCGACTGGGCATCCGCCCGGCTGGCGATGATTGCGCCGCGCTCAGTGCGCACCACGGTGACCGCCGCATCGCCGCGCGTGAGCGGGAGGTCCGGCGTCCCGGGCCACTCGGCGCGCCAGTACTCGAGGAGGCTCGTCGGCGCGGACATCCACGTCGCCGTCGACGCGAACCGGTCGGTCACGTTGATGCCGAGCCATTGCGAGACCGGGCCCAGCGCGTGCGTCGGACACGTGTTGCCGGTCATGAGGGCGGCTTCGCCGTGGGGCATGAGCCGGCCGTCAGTGTCGTGCAGTTGCGCGCGGCCATCCTGGATGTACGCGCCCTCCGCATACGTGAGCTCACCGAAGAGGCCGGCGCGGGCCATGCCGAGGACGACCAGGTTTGCGCGCATGAAGCAGCGGCTCTCTGCGAGGGAGTACACGAGCCCGGCGCGTTCCACCGTCTCGACGAGCTCCCAGCACTCGTCGAGCGTCATGGCGGCGACCGGCTCGCTGAGGACGTGCTTGCCGGCGGACAGCGCCTCGATCGCCTGCCGCGCGTGAAGCGACATCGGCGTGGCGACGTAGACCGCGTCGCAGTCCGCATCGTCGAGCATCCGCCGGTAGTCGGTGTACGCGGTGATCCACGGGTACGCGCGGCTCCAGTCCTCGAGGACCGCTTCGTCGATGTCGCATACGCTGGCGAGACGGATGCGGTCCGCCCAACGCCGGAGTGCCGCCGCGATGCCGCGGCTATGCCGTCCGCCGGCGACGGCCAGCTTCACGAGCCGATCCTCTGACATCCACCCTCCCGGAAGACGCTTACCACGCCCTGCAATTGAAAGATAGTGCCAGGTCTTCCGTGCGGTTCCCGGCGCGGGCGCATGATGCCCTGGAGCGCCCGCCGGCGCTCCTGTGAATGATGGGCATTCCCCCTCGTGGGTCAACGGCTGCGGTTCCCTTGTATTCGCGTCGATTTGTCTTCACCTTTAGTAGATACACGTGAACGGGCGCGTCATCCTCGCCCGCCGCGCCGCGATGGAGTGCGGCGAGGCGAGCGCCGACCATAGAGAGGGTACAGGGGTGGAATTCTCCCAGACGGCCATCACACCAGAGACAGCCGCGAAGGCAACGGCTCCCGGCGGCCTCACCGCGCGACAGATCGTCGCGCATCTCGACCGGTACATCATCGGGCAGGACAAGGCCAAGCGCGCCGTCGCGATCGCGCTGCGCAACCGCTGGCGCCGGCAGCAGGTCGATCCTTCCCTCCGCGAGGAGATCACGCC
>Ga0315279_10002346_pt1 | contig 28660 bp, 21 predicted proteins | sample YL17G06_20_MG_FD_203694 | JGI IMG/M metagenome (GOLD analysis project Ga0315279, IMG submission 203694) | Sediment microbial communities from Yellowstone Lake, YNP, Wyoming, USA - YL17G06_20 | ecosystem: Environmental > Aquatic > Freshwater > Lake > Sediment | place: USA: Wyoming | collected... | reverse complement strand
CGTAAGCGGACTCGTTGGTGAACGGGAAAAAGTTGCGCATATCAAAGACCGCCCCAAATCCGCCTTCACCGCCCCAGGTCATGGCGTCCAGGTCATTGGCGTTCTTGCGGTCGTACAACAGCGCACGGTCTTCGGATTTGGCTTGAGCATTCACGCCGACGGCCTTCCAGTACTTGACGATCATGTTGACGGCATCCACTTGATCCGTGGATGCGTTGGAGACTTCGATGACAAACGTGAGAGGCTTGCCATCCGCGCGCAGGCGCATGCCGCTGGCATCCTTCTTGGGCAGCACCTTGTCGAGGTACTCGTTGGCCTTGTTGACGTCGTACTCGGTGTATTGCGTCGCCAGTTGCTTGTTATAGTACGGCGAGCCTTCCAGGGGCGCGGGCTGCGCGGGCGTGGCCTGGCCCACGTACACTGTATCAATGATCTCCTTGCGGTTGATCGCATAGGACAGGCCGATGCGAAAATCCTTGTTTTGGAAGATTTCGCGTATCGCCTTATCCTTATGGGTCAGGTTCAGGTGGACGACGATGCTATTGCTGCCCGCGTTCACGAGATCAAAGAAGTGGTAATCGCCCTTCGTTTGATTGTCAAAGAGCACCGCCTTGTTGGGCAGGGTATTGAAATGGCGCATCTGGAAATCAATCTCGCCATTCGTCGCCTTGAGCAGCATCGCGGCCACGTCCGCAAACACGGTGTAAGTCAAGCGGTCAATGTAGGGATACTGCTGACCCTCGGCGTCCACTTTAAAATAGTACGGGTTGCGCACAAACGTCACCTGGGTCGCCCCGGCTCCCACCGGCTGCTCGACCACCCAGGCATTGAGCGTGGGGCGACCGGCGACGCTGAATTGTCCATAGCCGCCGCCATCGGCCTGCGAGACCTTGGCGATGAACATTTGTGTCCAGCTCTGATAGCCGCCTGCCTTGACCATTTCGTCTAGCTTGGCTTTGTCAACATACTTGGCGTGATATTGCTTGGAAAACTGGGCGGGAAAGTTGAGCACAGGCCGGGCGTTCGCGCTCGCCAGATTCGACAGGAAGAGACCATTCGGCCCGGCAAAGGTGAACTTGAGGGTCGTGTCATCCACTTTGGTCACCGTGGCGGGCTTGCCACCTGCCACCATCCAGCTCGGCGGCGATGGCGAAAGCTCTTTGTTCAGCGCGACGTCTTCCCACCAGAACAAAACGTCATCCGCGGTGACGGGCGTGCCATCCGACCATTTGAGGCCTTTGCGCAGGTAGATGGTGAATTCGGTCGCCGCTTGGTTCGCATCCCATTTTTCAGCCACGTTCGGCACAATGTCGGTCCACTCGACATTCCACCGCACCAACGGCTCATAGGCAAGGATGCGGTAGAAGGAAACGTCATCAGTACCGGCCGTCATGCCCATGCGCCAGTTGCCGCCATATTTACCGACCTTTGCTCCCTTGACAACTAGAGGGTTGGCGGGAAGTCGCTGGTCAACGGGCGGCAGCTTGCCGGCCTTGACTTGGTCGGTCAGCGTGGGCGATTCCTTATACTTGGAAACGGGAGCGGTTGTTGCCGCCGGCGCTTTGGTTGGTTCGACCGCCGGCGCTTGGGTCGGTTGCGCTGGAGCTTGAGTCGGTTGCGCCGCCGACGGAGTTGGCGTCGCCGCCTGCGTGCAGGCCGACAGCACAAGCGCCAACACGACGACAACACACATCAAATTGTAGCTACGTGAGCGAGACATTTTTTCCTCCAGGGTTTTGGGTTAGGGCAAATGCCAGACAAAGGTGACGTGGAAATACGAGGCGAGATGGATAATCTCTCAGTTAGATGTGGCGATCGCTGCACCTCCTTGGAAGACAACCATGTTTGCGTGGCTGACACTCATGCGGGCACGGATTGACTGGATATGAAACTTACAGGATCATAAGCTATCAAAGACAGTGTACATTATACATATTTTCTACATATTTGTCAATTTTTTTCTTGACTTTTCATGTAACTTACAGTATAATCCCACCACCGCTCTTTCAGGAGGAGCACGCAATGAAAGGAAAAAAGCGCCCAACACTCGCCGACGTTGCTCATCATGCCAAAGTCTCCACGGCGACTGCTTCGCGTGTGCTTAACAATACAGGGCCGGTGAGCCAGGACCTCCGAAAGCGAATCGAGACATCTGTAGCTGCGTTGGGATATACCCCTCGGCTAACCTCTAAACACCCAGACGAGGGCACGATTGCTCTCTTGGTAGGCGACTTGCTCAACCCATATTTCCCAGAGATTGTGCGCGGCGTTCAGGAAGAAGTGGATAACTGTGGGCTGATCCTGACTTTATACAACCTGACCGACCATCCGCAGCGACAACGTCAGCTTTTGCACAAGTTGAGCAAGCCAGCGGTCGAAGGCGTAATCCTCACAGGCTCGTCGCCATTTCCCGAGTTGTTGACATGGCGAGAACGTCACAAGATTCCCGTGGTGCTCCTCAATCGGCGCGTTAACCAGCCGGGCGTGCATTGCATCATGGTTGACTTTGAAAACGCAATGTATCGCGCCACCCAGCACTTGCTCAGTCTCAATCATACCCGCATCGGTCATCTGGCCTCTCCCAGCACAGGCGAGATCGCCCAGGCTCGGCTGCGCGGCATCGAGGCTGCGCTGAAAGAAGCCAGCCTGACTCTGCGATCCGAGTGGTGTCCTGTCGTCCCACCCGGCACCGAGGTGGAAGGAGGATTCCAGGCCATGCGGGCGTTGCTGGACTTGCCGGTGGGCGAGCGCCCCACTGCGGTCATCGCGTTCAATGACATCATCGCACTGGGTGCTTTGCACGCCGTGTGCGCTTACGGCCTGCGCGTGCCTCAGGATATCTCGATCATCGGCATAGACGACATTGCTATTGCCGCTCATGCCCATCCGCCTCTCACCACCATCGGCCAGCCCAAGTATCGCATGGGCAAATTGGCAGTCCAGACGTTGCGCCGAATGATTGAAGGCAAGATCAGTCCAGGCAACAATTGCACCCTCTTGGAAAGCCCATTGATCGTCCGCGAGTCCACCGGGCCGGCCCCCTCTGCGAGTTCGACCTCCAATAGACCTTCGGCAACACGGTTCCCATAACCATAAGCACAAGCGAGCCAGGACAACCCTCGCAGGTAAAAGTGGCAGCGAGCAGAATAGCATGAAACTTTTGATGTTCCTCGCCAAGCGATTCACTTTCCGCCCATTTGAAAAGACGCTGCTCGACGCTTCGCGCGGCGACGGTGGGAGCGAAGTGCAAATGCAGGACGCAGCCGTCATCTTTGTTCATGCAGAGCCGCAAGACGAGGCCGACCCATCCGGGCTAGAGACCAAGTTTGTCAAGAACGTCAAATGGATTGCGGGCAAGCGTGGATTGAAGAACGTGGTGTTACATTCCTTCACACACCTGGCCGAAACGAGCGCCTCACCGCAGTTTGCCGAAGCGTTCCTGCAAAGCGCAGCAGTACGCTTGCGCAACACCGGCTATCAGGTGACGCTCACGCCGTTCGGCTGGGTGTGCGAGTGGGAGCTCGCTGTGTTCGGCGAGAGCCTGGCCAAGGTCTTTAAATCGCTCTAGCTGCTCGCTCCGCGCCCCTAGCGACTGAACGCGCGGATGAAATGCCAGAGGATCGAGAGAGCGAATCAGTGCGGTGAGATGGATGCCTCCACAGCTTGCCTGCCCGCCCATTTGGCCGGCCAGCCTGGCAGCAGCAGGCCGAGCAGTAGTGCCACGAAGGCCGCGTAAAAAGTCACTGTGTAGGCTCGCTCAAAGCCCGTGATGTTCTCCCGGCAAGCGCGCTGGAGCCTGTCACCCATTTGCGGCGGCTGAGTTGGGCCTTGTCCCTGTGTGTCAGCGGCCGGTCCATTCGCCGCATCTGAGAACTGCGATCCATTCCCCGCGTGTGCCGCCCCAGCCCACGCCACAGGCACTGACTCGCAAAGCCCTGCAACACGACCACTCGCCGGGCGTGGCCCTTCGCTCAACTGATTCTGCAACGCCTGCGCTTCAGGCGAGATCGCGCTGGCTAACACCGTTGCGAGCACCGCCACGCCGATGGACTGGACGACCAGCCGGGTGGCATTCGTCAGCGACGAGCCGCGCGCTAGGTCGCGTCTTGTCACGACCGAAAGTGCCGTCACCATCGTCGTCTGGACGGTCAGGCCGAGCGCGAGGCCGCGCAGGGCAAGCAGGAAGATGATCCACTCGATGGACGTATCCGCCTGGATCTGCGAGAGCTGCCAGGTGTTGATCATCAGGATGGCGAAACCGCCGACCATCAGCGGACGCGGCCCGACTTTATCATAGATGCGGCCAGAGAGCGTCACACAGATGCCGCCTGTGAGTGCCATCGGCAGCAGAATAAAGCCCGTTTCGAGCGCCGTGCGACCGCGCAGCGCTTGCAGGTAAACCGGCATCAGGAACTCGGCGCCGAAGAGAGCGATTGTGCTCACGTAACCGAGCAGGCTCGCATTCAAAAAGATGCGATTGCGAAACAGCCGCAGGTCGAGGAGCGGCGCTTTCGCCACAAACAACTCGACCACCCCAAACACGATCAAGCCGGCTGCGCCCACGGCGAACCAGATCAGGGTCGTGGGCGAAGTCCAGCCACGGTCGGCGGCAATCGAGGCTGCATACAGAATGGCGGCGAAACCGATGATCTCGGTGATCACCCCCGCCAGGTCAAATGGCGGCTTGTCGGCGCTCTCGTGCTCGCGCAGGAAGCGGAGGCCCAACGCGACGCCGATCAGGCCAATCGGTGGGTTGAGAAAGAAGATCACGCGCCAGAGGTTCTGATCCACCAGCCAGCCGCCCAGGATGGGGCCGATGGCCGGAGCGACCAACGCCGCGATGCCAAAGAGGCCCAATGCCATGCCCTGTTCTTTCGGAGGAAAAGCCTGAAGCAACAGCGCTATGCCTAGTGGCGCGGCGATCCCCCCGCCGATGCCCTGGATGGCGCGGGCAGCGATCAGCAAGTGCAGGCTGGGCGCAAGTCCGCACAACAGCGAGCCGAGAGCGAACAGGCCCAGCCCGCCCAGGTAAATCTTTTTCGCGCCGAAACGGTCCGCCAGGAATCCCGCCAGCGGCGTGCTGATCCCCAGGGCCAGGACATAGATGCTGATAATCCACTGCGAATCGTTGAGGCTGCCGCCGAAATCTTGGCGAAGTGTCTGGAAGGCGACGTTGACGACGGTGGTGTCCAGGATGATCATAAAGATGCCAAAGATGACCGTGCTCAGCACCTTCCATTTGTAGCCCGAAGGCCACGTGTAGTTTGCGGGCAACGCGGCGGACTGTCCTTGTCCGGCCGGCGATGGATGGTCTTGCATAATTTTCTCCGTGAGCTATAGCCGTTCCCAATAGCATTTACAGTTTCCGTAGGGGGTGAGACATAAGCCGACAGTATAGTCGGAACACGCGATGTGTGCAAGGAGCACCCTTTTTCGTCAAACAAAAACCGGCCAGCCTGTGATGTGGCTCGCCGGTAGATGAGGCCGAACATCCCCGCGCTCTTTTTGTTTGTCGGACACGCGGACACCGATTCACTTGACAAGAAATTGTGTCGGTGATATAATTAGATTATCTAACTATTAGAAAGGGAAACTATGCCGGTCTCGTCTGACGAATGTGCTCATCAAGTCTTGGAAGTCGTGCCGCTGGTGATGCGCGCCATCCGTTCGGAGATGCGCGACCATCGCGCGCCCGATCTCTCCGTCCCGCAGTTCCGAACGCTGTCTTTCCTGAATCGCCACGAGGGGGCGTCGCTCTCGGACGTTGCAGAACACATCGGTCTCAGGCTGCCTTCCATGTCCAAACTGATAGATGGATTGGTGGCGCGCAACCTCGTCAAGCGCGATGTTCATCCCGACGACCGCCGTCGCGTAACGCTGATGTTGACGGCGCGCGGACGCGCGCTGTTACAGAAGGCACTCGAAGGGACGCGGGCCTGTTTGGCCGAGCGGTTGGCAACGCTGCCGGCCTCTGAGCGGGCCACCGTCGCACAGGCCATGCAAATCTTGCGCCCGCTGTTTGCATCGGGCTTAGAGGCCGAAATCGAAACATCGAGGTAAATCACATGGCAATTTTAGAAACGGAAGCTCTCACACGCCGTTTTGGCAAGATCACGGCAGTGGACACGTTGAACATTTCTGTACAAGCCGGCGAGATATTCGGCTTACTCGGCCCCAACGGCGCGGGCAAGACGACGGTTATCAAGATGCTGACGACACTCTTGCCGCCCACTTCGGGCAAAGCGCGTGTGGGTGGCTTTGACGTGACTCGCGGCGCGACGCAGGTGCGGCGCATCATCGGTTACGTGCCGCAGATGCTCTCGGCGGATGGCACGCTTAGCGGCTATGAAAATCTGCTGGTCTTTGCCAAGCTGTATGACCTTCCCCGCGCCGAGCGCGAATCGCGCGTGCGAGACGCCTTGGCGCTGATGGGCTTGACCGATGCGGCGGACAAGCTCGTCCGCACCTACTCCGGCGGAATGATCCGGCGGCTAGAGATTGCCCAGTCCATGTTGCACGAGCCGAAAGTGCTGTTCCTGGACGAGCCGACGATTGGTCTCGATCCCCTGGCTCGACAGGCGGTGTGGGAGCGCATCAATCAGCTCAAGGCCGAATACGGCACGACGATCTTGCTGACCACGCACTATATGGAAGAGGCCGAAGACTTGTGCGATCGAGTGGCGATTATGCACCAGGGAAGTGTGATGGCGATGGGAACTCCCACCGAACTCAAAGTATCCATCGGCGGGAACGGTGCGACGCTCGAACAGGTCTTTGCCCACTATGCGGGCGATACTTTGGAATCAGGAGGCAGTTACCGTGAGACTTTTCGAACAAGGCGTACCGCGCAACGGCTTGGCTAGTCCGGCCCTGCCGCGACTTACCGTCAATCCACTGACATCGGTCGTCAGTTTCATTGACAAGACGCTCGTCATCGCCGAGCTGGAAGCGCGCAAGCTGCGCCACGACCCCACCGAGCTGATCACGCGCGCGGTGCAGCCCGCTCTGTGGCTGTTGGTCTTTGGACAAGTGTTCACCCGCGTGCGCGCCATCCCAACAGGCAACATGAGTTACATTGACTTTATGGCCCCTGGCATCCTGGCGCAGAGTGTGCTGTTCATCGCGATCTTTTACGGCATCGCCATCATCTGGGAGCGCGACCTGGGCATCGTCCACAAGTTCCTCGCTTCTCCGACGCCGCGCGCCGCGTTGGTGTTGGGCAAAGCGCTTTCGGCAGGCGTGCGCGGTCTGACGCAAGCTGTCATCATTTACCTCTTGGCGTTGCTGCTGGGCGTCAAGATGAACTGGAATCCGCTGGCGTTGTTGGGCGTCCTGTGCACCATTATTCTGGGCGCGGCGTTCTTTTCCACGCTCTCGCTCATCATCGCCTGTCTGGTCAAGACGCGCGAGCGCTTTATGGGCATCGGGCAAGTGCTGACCATGCCGCTGTTTTTTGCCAGCAACGCCATCTACCCTATCTCAATAATGCCGGATTGGCTGCAAGTGATTTCGCACGCTAACCCTCTGACGTACGAGGTGGATGCGCTACGCGCTCTAATGGTGATGGGCGGGGCGAGCACTTATGGCATCGGACTTGACTTGGGGATCTTGTTGGCGGCTACAACGCTGCTGGTTATGTTGGCGGCGCGGCTGTATCCGAGAGTCGTGATCTAGTCGAGACGCACAACACTGCAGTGTGGTACACTTACTAAACCGTTGTTCTTGCATCCAACAACACTGGCCCGTGACGAGCCAGTGTTGTTCTATTATTGTGAGGTTTGACGATGCGAACGATCAGAATGATGCAGTTGATGATGATGGCGTGGGTGCTAGTAGCTTGTAGCGCACCGCAGCCGCAGCCGGTGCCGGCGGCTTACGACACTGCCACGCCACTACCTACCTCCACATCGACGCCAGTTCCGACTGTGGGGCGCTGCTGATGGGCGAGGACGCTCAACCCGTGCGCCATCAAGTGACGGAATTGCCACGGGTTGAACCGGAAGTGACCGAATACCGACAGCATACGTTGACGTGCCTGGCGTGTGGAGTCCAGACGCCCGCCGAGTGTCCACCCGAGATGCCCTCGGGTAGTTTTGGCCCGCGGGTGCAGGCCACTGTGGGCTACCTGACGGGGCGCATCGGCGCGAGCCAGCGGGACGTAGAAGTCATGCAGACGATCTTCCACACCGACATCAGCCTGGGCAGCATCCCGGCGCAAGAGGACCAAGTCAGCGCGGCACTGGCCGAACCCGTACAAGCGGTTCAGATCTACGTGCAGCAGCAACCCGTCCGGAACGTAGACGAGACCAGTTGGCGCGAAAAGACAAAACGGGCTTGGCTGTGGATCAACACCACCCCACTGGTGACGTTGTTTCTGGTCATCGCCACTCGCGGGGCGAAGGGCGCACAGCAAGTGTTGGGAACGGTAGTCAAGAGCATTGTGGGATCGGATCGCTGGAGCGGCTACAACTGGCTCGACCCACGGCAGTTGTGCTGGGCGCACCTGAAACGAGACTTTCAAGCCCTGGTCGAGCGGGGCGGCGAGTCGGAGCGGATTGGACCTGCCTTGCTCGAGCAGGTCGAGAAAATGTTTGGCCTGTGGCATCGAGTGCGCGATGGCACCTTGAGTCAGGCCGATTTCCAAGCGGCGATGCAGCCGATCCAGACGCGCGTGGGCGACCTCTTGCGAGAAGGGGCTGCACTGGCGTGTGACAAGACCCGCCACACCTGCGAGAATCTCCTCAAGCTGGAGGTCGCGTTGTGAACCTTTGTCCGCGTCGAAGGCGTCGAACCCACCAACAACAGTGCGGAACGTGGCTTGCGTCGCGCCGTTCTTTGGAGACGACGTAGCTTCGGCACGCAGAGCGAGGACGGCAGCCACTTCGTCGAGCACGTCTTGACGGCGGTCACCACGCTGCGCCAACAGAAACGCGATGTATTGGATTATCTGATCGAGGCATGCGCGGCGGCGATTCGCGGTGACCTGGCTCCGTCGCTGCTGCCCGATACTTCGGTCATCCAGAGCGGTGTGTAGATTCATAGACCAACTGAACGATTACGTGTATCGTTTGCTAACATGTTGAACACTTGACAGAACTGTTATCTAGCATCTGGGGGCGAGAGCTGTAGTCCATTTGGCGGCACAATTGCCAACATGGGTACAAATACACCTCGTCCGGCAGCCGCACGTCTATTTTCGTTCCACAACGGTGAGACAACGCCAGTTGTTGTTCGACGTTGCCAAGGAAACCGGCAATGTGTCGGAAGCTGCCCGTCGGGCGCATGTGAGCCGTAGCACCTACTATTACCGATTTTCGCAAAAAAAGCCACCCACACAGACTATGTGGATGGCATGCCATCATACTATTCAGTTAACAACAGAGCTTACATCATGGTATGGCAATCAGATACAGCTTCAAGCTAATTATCCTCGCTTGTCGGATGCACAGTCTCAGCAGATTCCGCCTGAACCTCCGCATCCACCTCTTGTGCCGAGTACCCATTGCGACCGAACAGACGCACCAGCCAATTCCCGGAGCGTCTCTTGCGGCGCTGTCCGTCCTCCGCAGCATAATAGTAGTAATAGCTCCGCTCGCCCCCTGTCAACCGATTGAGGACTACGCCCGTCAAACGAGCGCCGACGGCCTCTAATGCTTCCTTGCCGCGCTGGGCCGGCCCACGGCGCGTGCTGCCAGAATCAATGACCAGCAGGACGCCATCCACGCGCGCTGCCAGAATCGTCGCGTCGGCATCGGCCATAACCGGCGGGCTGTCAAAGATCACTACATCGGTCTGCCGTCGTAATGCCTCGATCAAATCCCCCATGCGCCTGGAGCCTAACAAATCGGATGGGTTGGGCGGCATAGGTCCAGAAAACAAGATACTCAGGTTTTCCACAGGCCCAGGCTGCAGTGCGGAGTTGGGGTTGGCATCGCTGCTCAGCAAAACGCTTGTCAGCCCTTCTGTGTTATCCATTTCGAAGATGTGATGTTGACATGGACGCCACAGATCGGCGTCTACCAGGATCACGCGTTTGCCGGACTGCGCCATGGCGACCGCCAGATTGGCCGATACCAGGCTCTTGCCCTCCTTGGGGCCAGGACTGGTCACCATCAGCGTGCACAATGGGCGATCTACCGCACTGAACTGGAGGTTGGTGCGCAGCACACGGTAGGCCGCCGCGACCGGCGAACGGGGCTGCCTGGCTGTAACCAGCTTGGCGGGATAACCTTCGCCTTCCATGCGAGCGATCCGCGCCAGGACCGTCAACCCCAACACCTGTCGCACATCGTCGGGCGTCTTGAGTGTGTCGTCGAGGTATTCGAGCAAAAACGCTGCGCCACCTGAGAGCACCAACCCAATGGCAACGGCCAGTAGCACGCTGTACCCTATGCCTGGGCCGACCGGATAGAGAGGTGTCTGGGCAGGTTCCACCACTCTCAAAAAGTTGGGAGTGCCCTGCTGCAGATTGGTCAGCAATCCGTTATACGTTGCCTGCCAGGTAGAAACCTGCGTTAGGAGGGCTGTCTGCCGACTGCGCGCATCCTGAATCTGCCCTGCGCTATTGCTCTTGGCCATCACATCGTCCAACTGTCGGATTTCATCCTGGCTTTTCTTGATGTTCGCTTTGAGGTTTTCAATCTGACTCAAAATGAACTGGCGATCCGCTTCTTTTTGCGGATCGGTAGCGGCTGGACTTTGCAAGATTAACTGGTGGGCAACCTCGCTGGCCAGCGCGCTGGCTCTCTGCGGATCGGTATCCAACACAGAAATCTCTAACAACTGCGTGCCCGGCACCACACGGCTGGAAACCATGCTTTGCAGCGCCATCCAATCCCACGGCAACTTTAATGCTTCCAGCGTGGCCTTGAGCACGGGCTCACGCCTGGCAAGGTCAACGTAACTTTGAGCCAGAACTTGACCCGTGTAGAACTCGCTCGCGCTGGGGTTGGGGCTTTGCAGCACCTGCCCCACCATTATCGTCGTGCGCGATTGATAGGTGCGGGGCGCGGCACGTGCGCCCAGGTAGCTGGCGACGCCGGCCACGATCACACTGGTCACGATTAACCACCACCATTTTAGTATTACACTCGCATATTGCCGCAGTTCCACCTTGACAACCTCTTTTCCCAGTATAACGCATCTCGTCCCAATATTCAACTGGCAAATGACGCACTCAAGCGACAAGACCTTTACGCTTCCGCAACGCTCTGGTCGGGAATGGACGAAAGATCGGGCTGAGTGCGCGAAAGAATAGCCCGGTTGCACGTGCCCAGCTTGCGCATCAAGTTCGTTCGATGGATTTCAACAGTGCGCACACTGAGACCCAACCCCTCGGCGATCTGACTGTTGGTATATCCCTGAGCGATGAGGCGCAGGACTTGTATCTCACGCGAGGTCAGTGACTTGGGTGACGCCGGCGCGGCCGGTGCCGGCGGCAAATCCTTGACCAGGGCGCGTGTCATCGCCGGATGGACGTACAGATCGCCACGCCAGACGGCATGAATGGCGTTGATCAGCTCAGATTCAACGGCGCGTTTGATCAAGTAGCCCGCCGCCCCAGCCTGAATAGCCTCCCGAAGCAGGCCCACGTCCTCGTGGACGGTGAGAATAAGTGTGCGAGTATCGGGCAGAGACTTTTTCAGTTGCCGCGCGACTTCAATGCCGCCTAGTCCCGGCATCACCAGGTCCAACAGCACGATGTCGGGGCGCAGTTCGCCGGCCAAACGAAGCGCCTCGTGACCGTCGGAGGCCTCCCCCACCACCTCCAAGTCAGGTTCGGCGCTCAACAACGCGTGCAGCCCCGCTCGAAGCACACCATGATCATCCGCAATAAGGATCCTAATTCCCATACGATCTCCCTTACTGGCGCAGTATCAAGGGCAGCCATACCTTTCTCGCAGCAACAATGCACAGGGCGGTATCCGACGTACTCTTTCCCGCAGAATCGGTCAACACGGTCGTGTTCGTAATGGTTTTTGGCCCGCTCACGACGGCGCTGACGACATACGTCAACGTGACGGGCGCGCCCACCAACGGCGTTCCCACCCAGGTAATACGGCGCGCGGAAGAATCGCGCGAGACCACACCACTCCCAATCAAAGACACAGAACCCGGAAAACTCAACGGTGTGGGCACATTGTCTGTGAGCGTCAAAGCCAGCCCATTGCCCAATACAGCAATCGTATATGTGATCGGCGCGCCAGACGCGGGCGGCGTGGCGGGCCACACCGTCTTGTTTACCTCTGCCATCGGCTCTGCCGCCGAACCGCCCCACACAACTGTCAATGTGGGCCGCGCCAGCGCAGGATACTCGTCATGATCAGACGACCAGAAAACCTTGCCAGTATTCAAAGGAGACTCGCTGGAATAGAGCGCCAACCGCAACGAATCCCCGCTGGCATACGCCTCCGCCACCGCCCGGCTGACGTCCCACGATCGGGGCACACCCGGGTCCAAAGGAACACCACTCGGCATCAAAGGCACGAGTGTGTAACTGATGTTTTCGCGCGCCATGGGCGCACTGTTCCACGTCAACGTAGACTCGGCCCAATCTTGACCTGCCGTCAAGACCTGGATATTGGCCGGTTGTCCTGGATTGGACGGATCACCATCTCCCATGTGACCTTTCTGGTACAACGTCAGCGTGGCGGAAATGATGACCTTGCCCGCCGGAAGAGTGGAAGTTAAGGGAAAGGTCACATAGTATTTGGACGAACACGGCCAATCGGACACTTTGGCTTGATTCTGAATGTTGAACTGCATCGCGCCAGCATAATTCTTGTCGCCCCACTCTGTCCAATAGTCCGCGCCGTCGCCGCACAGCGTATTGCCCCCCACGACGCCATCCACAACCACCGCGCCATTCAGCTTGTTGCGGATGATCGTCGTTCCCCGAGCGACTGCAGACTGAGACGAATAGGCCGGCAATCCAAAGCGCAACTGCCCCCAGGTGGCAGGTTTATCGGACGCCATGCCTTGCGTCGGCCAGGTTTCTTGCGTGACCGACGCCGGCGGAGCCGCGTCCCGATCATGCACGACCACGCCCAGACCCCACAATGTTCCTTGAGTGGGCGGGCCAGAGAGTCCCAGGCTGGCAAAAGGTATATGAAAGGTGATTCCCCACCCCCGGTTGTTCCGATTGTTGTTAAATCCGCCTTCGGTATCGCTTTCCCAAGCAAAGTCTGTTGTGGTCGTAAAGGGAACAGTGGCTGTTGCCCAGCCTGCGCCGTTGCCTCGGTACGCAGCTTGCCAGTTGGCGCGCGGCTCCCACCAGTTCAATTGGCCATCGAAGCGATAGGCATTCGTATCCGGCGTGTTGCCTACATTGCCATCCATATCAACATAGAGTGAAGCCGAATCCCAATTTGTCAAATCGCTCGGAGAAGGCGATTCGTTGTACCACAGGCGGCGGTCGAAAACAATCATGTTCACGTATAGTTCGTCGTCGTTGTAGCCGACCCGCACGTCAGCATAGTTTTCTGTCTGGGTAACCCGCCCGAACCAAAAGATAGCCGTCTCGCCGTAAACAATGTCACCCGTAAAGTAAGGCGCATTGACGCGCAAGAGGGGCGGGAGAGGAGCCGCATACGCTGGGACAACACTCCCCAAGGCAAGAGTAGACGCACACACCACTCGCCATATCATTCGCCGGCTCATCCCCCTGCTTCTTTCAAGATCAGCGGGAGGTAAACTTGAAGAGGAGTGGCCATGATCGTCACCAAGCGTGTGTAAGTACCATAAGGCCTAGCATCTACCTGCATCCAGTTGGTCAGGGCAGATGGTTTGGGCGTTGTGATTTGCGCTGTGTATGAAATCACCACTGGAGCTGTGGTTGACAGTCCCCCCATCCAAGTAATACCGGTACTGGAGCATGTTGGCATAGCTCCCTGGGACGAAGCACAGAGTCCGCCGCTGTGTGCTAATCCCGTTGGCAAGAGATCGGTTACTGTGATGGGAAGCGTCTGCGTCAGTGCCACGCCGATGTCGAGAATGGCCAGCGTGTACGTGACCACTTGGTTCTGATAGACCGTCAAGCTCGATGCAGACTTGGTAATCTCTGGCTCCCCGGAAGCTTCTAATGCGGCTACGAGATTCTGAATATAGAACAGGTCACCTCTGGCAAAGGCAGGGACATCAAGATACTTTTCCAGTTCTGCGCGGGGTTCATTGAGAATCAATGCTTGAGCCTGAAACATGTTGGTATCATAGAGTGGCTGAATGGCCCCTTCACGACCATGTTCTTCTGCTTCTGAGACAAACCAGTAAGGCGCTATGTCGTTGTAGTAATCAACCGTGTCTTGAACCTGTGCCAGAGCATGATCATGCAAGTACTGTGCTAGTTCTGGGACCAGATACATAAAATTCCTGGCTGCTGCCAGCACTACACCGTAGCCATCAACAAAATGATCCCGAGCCAAATTCTCTTTAGTAAATGGGGTTGCCCTGAGAGTCAACAAGTGATTGAGCTGTGACCGAACACTTGAAGATTCTGGATAACCAGCCAGTTTTTGAAGCTCTAAATATCCCCAGTAACCTGCAATAAAAGCGTTATGCGCTTCGGGCAATAGTTGCAACGTGCTATCAGATGGAATGGGCTGCAAATATTGATGGTAACTATCGAAAATGGTTTTTGCGCCACCAAACACCTTCGCGTATTGCCACAACGCGTAAAAAGAATGCGGGGAGCAATAACTTTGGCCGTCAATCCAATACTGCCAACCTTCATACGACTTACTACCTTCGGCCACGAATTCAGCGCCATAATTCTTTCTTGCTGATTCTACTTCTGGAGGCAAGTCAAAGATCTCCCTTGCTACTCCATCCTTCCAGCCAATATGACCAATACCACAGGGAGGGTAACTGGCAAATTCAGTCTGCAAGTACTGTTTTGTGTGCTGCTGCATGGACTCGTCCAAATATGGCAACGCACGAATCAAGGTATAAATCGTATCGGCAGGGTTATGCCAGTAATCAACCAAAGCATCTCCCTGGTAACTACTGCCCGATAGATCAAAGTGACCAGTGCTCATGTACCCAGGACGAAGGTGCCCGGCATCAAGTATTTTTTGGACTTGAGCAGATAGTCTTTGCTTCAGTTGATCGGTATTCAAAGGGGCAACAGTACTAGTCATCGGCACCGTTGCTGCCATAGCCAGTTTTGACGGCTGCCCCGTGTAGTTGCCCCAAGCGATGACCATATTGTCGCGATGCATAAACACCTTGCCTCTATAAGGAATGGGAGAGTTTTGATCGCCGTGAGCAGAATACACACCATTGGCTCCACCATACCACCAATCTTCTCCCGGGAAATCAGGCAGTATAGTGGAAAGATTATAGTCAAAATACACCCATTCCCTGGTCCCATCCTTATCGGGAAAACTTGTATTCGGCACTGTAATATCAAAAGCCCCGGCAGAACGAGCAAGGGTATGATTCCAATAAATGAGATTGCCTCCGGCAGAATAAGCTATTGGTTCATCCATGGCTGTCCATCTGGAACTGGGAATACTAATAAATGGACTACCGAATTTCCACCCTGAAATATGACCGGCTGGAATATATGGGGCTGATTGGTACACATTGAACTGATAAAGAACATTATCAGAACCGACGACCGGTGGATAGCGATTGCCGCTATGTGTACCTGCCCACAGGATAGGCGCATACTCCGGCTTTCCATCATGGTCGTAGTCAAAGGTATATTCTTGCCCTGTTGCCCTGTCCAAAACAAATACGGTCCTCCGCCAGGGCTTACTTTCATAGTATTGAGTAACTCGCGAATCATCAATGGTTACCGTGCCCGTTGCCCAGTCACCGGGTGTTTGTCCTCTTGCACCGACCAATGTTCCCCTGGGATCAGGCAAGTTGTTTGGGAATACGTCGCCCGTGTCCAATGAGGCAAGATTCGGCCAGTATGGATAAACACTCGTTCGATAGTTTTGGCTTCCAGCAAAAATCACGTAATCTTTGTGCGTCTGCGGGTCAGCATAGATTACGGGCCACCAGGAATGAAACCCAGCTCCAGGAAGTTTGACTGGCGGCTTCCAGACCTCTTGCCCGGTAGTGGCATTTAGCGCATAGGCGCGTGAATCGTCGGAAGCAAAGTATATCGTGTTATCTTTGTAAGCAGCCGAGAAAAGAACAGGGCCATCTGTTTTGTATTTCCACGCCAGTGTGCCCTTTTTGGGATCATTATCCGCGTAGACAGCATACATATATCCGTCACGGTTCCCCACATATACAAGGTTATTCACTACCAGAGGATTGGTGTCGAACCCTGCTTCTGCCTCAAACGTCCACAGTTTCTGACCAGTAAACGCGTTGATCGCATGAAGCTTATGGTCAAACCCGCCTACATAGGCTACCCCGTTGGATATAGTTGGTGAATGACCAAGGGGCATCTCTGTAGGGTACACCCATTTCTCGGCTCCCGTATCCGCATCTAGGGCATACAAACCTCTAGCAGTAGAGACGTACAACATACCGTTGGCCGCAATGATTTGCACTTTTTGTGATATGTAAGGCTCAATCGGTCTATACCAGAGCGGCTTTAGTTGCCCCCGGACTTCTTCCGGCGTCCAAGATGTCCTTTGAGGGTTGGCCCCAGCCATCGGCCAATTGACCTCCGCCTCAACGAGAGCAGACCGCTTGCCTATCCGATCCTCGCCAATCGGCCCCCCGGCAGTTGAGGGATTGATATCCACCACTTTTTCGCCGACATCATCCAGAGGGACATTCGCGATTGACACCACCGCCAGTCTCACCGGTTGGGCTGCGCTCCCTGTCTGGGTCAACCCCGCTACCAAAATCATGGCGCCCAGAAAAACCAGGCGCGCAATTGACTGTACACACTTGTCCATCACTGACCTCCCGTATTGGAGATGGTACACGACACTGACAGAGACCATTATACAAACTCCGACAACCGCTGTCATCCGTAGTACCCAAGTCCCAGTGATGGCATTTGGGATCTTGTGTCTGCCCAATCAGTCCTGGCATAGTCACAGCAGAAACCATTTGTGTAATGTAAGCCGTCATTCTCCTGTAACGAATGACTTGCGAGAAATGACAATCCTTCTCACCAAATCCAATAACCCTAGAGCAGCAAATGGCAATGCCGTGGCATCCACCGGCAACCGATAGCGCGGCATCGCCCAGGTCAAGATGTGCAACGCGGAATAGAACAACATGAATAACGAAACCAACGCCAGCGGCGTGACCGAAAAACGTGCCCAGTCTGATCGTGAACGCAATGGGCCTGCCTGGCGGAATGCCCGCCAGAACCCATACACCATAAAAGGCAAGAACAGCCCAAAGGAGCCAGTGCGCCCCAGATTGTTCAACAAGGTCGTATCCGGCGACGGCCAGAACTCAAAGTAAGCACGCGCCCGGCTCAACGAGAGCAACAGGTAACGGCCCGGCTCGGCCAGCACAAAACCAATCCCTCGGCGCATCAATTCTTGATCCAACTGCGCCTCGTTCAATCCCATCAACTCCTGAGGGACAGGCGCAGCGGTAAACTCTTGAAAGTTCGTGCCGTGCATCGGGTGTTGAGCAGAATACATCGCGTATCCAGCATTCGAGTTAAGCAACAGGAACCTGCCATAGGCAAAATAGTTGCGGATGGTAAATGGCATGAGCATGGCGATCAGGAGCAACGCCGAGATAGACAAACTGCCGATCGTTCGCCGCAAGCTTCCCCGACGCAAACCCACCCACAACAACCAAACAAACATCACCGCCACCCAAGGCAGAATGGATTGGCGCAACAGCGTGGCAATGCCCAATCCCAGCCCCAACCACAGCCCACCCCGCCATGTCGGACGCTCCGCCAATGCGAGCGCCTGCTCCAACACCCATAACAACGCAGTGATGTAAAAGGTCTCAGTCATCAGCGTCGCAGCGTACAAGGCCAGATATGCGTAAATGGCGGCCAACAACGCAGAGACAAGAGGAATGATGCGTGGCCTAGAAAGCGGAGAGGTAGAAGGATCAGCTTCAGCCGCAAAAATCCGCCGGGCCAGGCGATACACCATGTACGGCAACAAGATTCCACCGATCACAGACTGCGTCAGTCGGACCGCTAACGGATGAACCCCAAAGAGCGCATAAACAGCCGCCACAAACAGCGAGTACAAAAAAGACCAATGCGCTGTGGGCGTGTCTGGCGGCGTGAAAGGATACCATCCTTTGTCAAAACTAAAACCATGACCGGCGATGAGCCGAGCGCCCAACGCGTGATAGGAACGCTGATCGGTGAGCAACGGCGGCGCGTCCACGACATCGCCCAAATAAAACGATACGGCGATACGCACCAAGACCGACAATACGAGTATGCCGAGCAGATATGTGTTAGAACGTAGCTTCACGCGATCCTCATTGAACGTTTAACTCGTTCGCGCGGATGGGTTGCTGCCCGCGCTTAACAACCCGTCATAGACTTGATCCACCCGCCGATAAACTGTGCGCCAGGCATAACGCGCCTCTACCCAGGCGCGCCCGGCGCTGCGAAGCTGCCGGTTCAAAGCCGAGTCAGTCAGCAAACGCAAAACAGATGCCGCAAAGGCAGGCGCATCGGCGGCGATCAGAATGTTTTCTCCAGCCTGAGTCTCGATTCCCTCAGCGCCAATTGGCGTAGAGACAATCGGCACTCCCCACAACCAGGCATCCAAGATCTTGACACGCATGCCTTCGCCGGTTTGCAGCGGCACGATGAAGGCATCGGCGGAGGTGATATAGGGTTTGGGATCAGGGACGTAATCCGTCACTTTTATCCGCGCATCGGCGGCCAATGCCAGGATTTCCGGCGGCGGCGATTTGCCCACAATCACCCATCGAGCTTCTGGCAATTGCTTGTGAATGAGCGGCAACACCTCACGCGCAAACCACAATACTCCCTCGACATTGGGCGGCCAGAACATGGTACCTAAATGCAAAATTGTGGGCCGGTCGTCCGCTCGCGGCTGATGCGCCACAAGCGGCGTTTGTTCTGGGTCCACGCAAATCGGCACGACCGTGAACTTGTTCGCGAGTGCTGCGCCCTGACCTGATGGGTAGAGCGCTAACAAGCGTTGCTGATCCTCTGGCGTAACCGTCAGCACCGCGTCAAAAGCACGGCACATGTCGGCTTCGTAGTGGGCAAACGCACGGGCTTCCCTCGCCATGATCACCCGACGCAACCGGTTAGGTTCTGTGGCTGCCATCTGCCGCGCCAGCAAATAGATGGCATTGTGTTCATCCAGCAGTGTGGGCGCCGTGCTGTTATGAGCGGCCAGTCGCCCGTACCAGGCCATAGAAAGCTGATCGGCGTGTATCACGTCGAACCGAGTCTCTCGCGTCAGTTGGCGCAGGGTGGCCACCATCTGCGGCATCTCGTCTCGAGCGATCACCACGGGCAATCCGGTACACAGCCCCTTTGCCCCTGCCCACAGGTTGCGCCAGAGTGAGCGGCGCATGGGCACAATATGCACCGCCCGGCAAATATTCTGCAAATGCCGGATGGCCTCAGGCGTATCGTCGGGGCGCACAAAAGAGGCTAGCGTAACATCATGCTGGCCCGCCAAGTGACGGAGCATGTGATAGGCTCTCACCTTGGGGCCAGCATTCAGCGGATAGGGCAATACCTGGGTGAGGAACAGGACGCGAGCCACGCTGTGTTATTGGCCTTTGAAGAGCAGTATCACCGGCGCTGTCTGGAACATGATGAGCAAGTCCAGGAACAGGTTGGCGTGCTTGATATAGTACAGATCGTACTCTAGCTTGATGCGGCTGTCCTCAACCGAATTGCCATAGTGATAACGGATCTGCGCCCAGCCCGTGATGCCCGGCTTGACAGCATTGCGCGCGCGATAGAGCGGCAGTTCGTGAACAAGTTGACCGACAAAATGCGGACGTTCCGGTCGTGGGCCCACGACACTCATCTCGCCACGCAGCACATTGATCACTTGGGGCAGCTCATCCAAACGGGTCTTGCGCAACCAGTACCCCACAGGCGTGATGCGTGGATCGCGATCGCCGCACCACACAGCGTCGGCCTTTTCAGCGTCGGTCCGCATGGAGCGGAATTTGAGCACCGCAAAAGGGCGACCGCCTTTGCCCACTCGCTCCTGCGAATAAAAGAGCGGACCGGGCGACCCCAACGCATTGGCCAGCGCCACAAACGGGATGACCAGCCCCAAGACTACTAGCCCACACAGAACGAACACGAAATCCACTGCGCTCTTGAAAGCATGATACAGCCGAGTCGAAGGGCTATCGGTCTGACCCAGCAAGGTCTGCAAGTTATAGCGCGCGTACACGACCGGCAAACGGGATGTCAGACGCTCGTAAATCTCCGCCACCGAAGTGATGCGCAACCCCAATTCACGGCAGTCGAGCAATACCTGGCACACCTCGGGGTCTGCTTCGCTCTCGGCATTCAGCGCGATAATGACCTCGTCCACTTGGTGAATGCGCGCCAAGCGCACCAAGTGGCGCAAGTTTCCCAGCGTCGCTGCGCCATCCTCACTGGCGTTCGGCGACTCTTGCTCTGACACCAACCCGATAACATGATAGCCCGTGCCGCGAAACGGATTAGCCCGCTCGTCCTCGGCCAACTGGTTCAACTCGCGCATCAGAGCCTGCGCCGTCGGCTCGGTTCCCAGGATGATGGCCTTACGACGAAAGGCCATGTGATTGAACATTAGGGCGTACAGCACGCGCCAGGCCAACAGCGCCGCCAGGCTAAAGCCCACCAAGCCAAACATGTACAAGCGCGCATTAACAGGCGGCGTGAACCAGGGGATCGCCACATAAATCAGGTCGGTGAGTACAACCGCCATGCCCATACTGGTCACAACGGTCGTCACGCTGGCTGCACGCGGAAGATCGTAAACATCCAACACCATTCCGAACCACAGCCACACGGCGCTCAAGGTGATAAACCACTTGGCTTTCTCGATCACGAGGCTCACCGAAGGATCAAAGCCGTTCCATAATGTCACGGCGGCCAGCAGCGAGCCGTTGAGCAGCAGCAAGTCCACCACGACGAGCAAAAACTTGCGCTCGGCAAACGTCATCCGCACATTCAACTGTTGGAGTGCCCACTTCCAGCGCAAGCGACCGAAAGCGAGCGGGACATGCAGTTGCGAGCTCATCAATGCCCTCCGACACCATACAGGTCACTCAAAGGCTTGCCGACGTAACCGGTCACCAGGCTGGTTTTGGGCCGGCTCTGCCCAACCTGCTGATACATGTCTAGCAGGGCCCGCATCTCGGACGCGCGATAGGCGTCGTACCAGGTGCGGCCCGCCGATCCCATCTGAGCCAAGCGAGCCGGATCGCCCAACATCTCTTCCAGGCACCGCGCCAGCGAAGCGGGATGCTCCGGCTCCACGACCCAGCCAGTTTGGCCATCTTCCACATATTCCGGCAACGCGCCCGTGCGCGTGACGATCACCGGCTTGCGGAAATAGTATGCGGCGGCAATCAAGGCGGACTGGGTAGCGCCTACGTAAGGCAAGACGACCAGACCGCAGCGACGGAACAGGTCAATCGCTTCGTCGTCGGCGATCAGTCGGTTGCGGATCTCGACGCCGTTCGGGAGCGGGCCTGACCACATGGTCGCCAGGTCGCCCGGTCCAGCCAGCACAACGCGCGGCGTGGACGTCACAGACGGCTCGATCATCGCGCAGGCCGTCAACAAATAATCTACGCCTTTGTAGAGTTCCAGGCGTCCAAAGAACAACGCCCACGGTTCATACCGGATCGAAGTCGCCAGTTCTGCCGATAGCGACCTGGAGCGTGCCAGACTCAAAAAAAGATGAAGCAGCGGCGTGGATGTCACCCCCTCTTCGGGCACGCCCATATCCAACAGCCGCTCGCGATAAGTCTGGCCGTGAACCAGAATGTGGTCCGCCGAGTTGATCACCAGTTGATTCCACACCTTGAGCAAAACACCATAGCGCGTTCCATGATGAGGATCCATGTCATGCAAAGTATGCAAGACCGGAATCCCCTTATCCGACAGCGCATGCACTAAAGGGACATTCCACAGGTGTGGGCCAGTAAAGTGAACCACATCCGGGCGCAAGTTGCCGATCGTCTGCTGCAACACACGCAGATCACGGACGTTCAAGCCTTCTAATGAAAAGCCCGTGTTGGTCGTGATAACGGGAGTGTGGATGGCGACGGCAGGCGCATACCGGTCATGCGGGACATGCGCTGTTGTGACCAAGTGTACCTCGTGGCCTACCAACGCCATGCGGTTGGCAAGATCAGCCGTGTACTGGTGCATACCAAATGTGGGGGAGAGCAAAACATAGCAAATGCGCATAGGTTTTTCCGTTGGCCATGCCAGTTACTAATCGGGCTATTAAAAATGTCTGGATTGCTTTACAGTTACAAGTATATCCGCCTACGGCACGGCTGTGAAGCGTACAAGACCTGGAGTTTCGTCAGAGGTACTTGGGGACAAGAACGGAGAATAGAACCGCGTGATCCGTGGAAACTACGGAGTTAACTGCACTGCGAGGTCTTTTTCGCGCACAAGGTTAGGCTGAGGATTGAGCATGGGGTACACGAAGCTCACCACCCCAGAATCACACCCCGGACAGATCAGACAATAAGCGACGGTAGATGCGGGCCTGGGTTGCAAGCGGGGGCGAGAAGGGGACATCCATCACAGCGATAGCAGGCCGCGCTGACAGGCCAAGTACAACAACCGTCGAAACTCAGCCAGCCTAGAGCAGCCTTTCGGAGAGGTAGCTTAGCCCCTCGTGGGCGATGGGCACGAGGCCCTATACTGCGGGGGTTCTCCGACAAACTGCGAGATCAAAGATAAGGAATACGCTTAAGAAGGTACCAGTGCAACTGCCTTCTTTCCGCGTTAGTCTGGCGATATGGCTGAAGCAGGGAACTCAATGTCCACCACACGAGCTTGATTGTGGTTGAAAGACCAAGGAGGCTCCTATAAACGTTCGCGGTCAACACGCCCTTATGCTTGCGCAAGAAGAGTAACTTGTGCGACAGAAGCAATTCGTACTTGCGTGGCACGGCGCGATTCATGGTCTGGCTACCATAGTGAATAATCTGAGCTTGCGGCAAAGTGAAAATCTTCCAACCCGCCTGCTTGATGCGATAGCACCAGTCTATTTCCTCCGAATAGATAGGGTCAAAGGCAGTATCCAGAACGCCAATCTGTTCAATGACCTGACGTCTGACCAGCATGGCAGCTCCATGAACGCTATCTACTTCGAAAGGCTCGGTCATTTGCTTCACCAAGCGAAAAGACCAGTTCGCAGCCGGCCAGATGGCCTCGACAATAGGATGTGGAAAACGAGCAAAGGCCGGTTGGAAAGTGCAATCCGGGTTCAGCAGGAAGCTGCCCACGGCACCCGCCGCTGGATGCGTATCCATAAACTCGACCAGGCGGTCCAAGGCGCCTTCCAAAACGAGCGTGTCGTCGTTGAGCAGCATCAAATAGCGGCCTTGCCCCTGGCGCAACACCATGTTGTTGTTGGTCGAAAATCCCTGGCGGGCTTCATTGTGGATGACCTTGATCTGTGAGAATCTCTCCTTGACAGTCGCCTCTGTGGAATCGGTCGAAGCGTTGTCTACCACGTAGACTTCCAGAGTGATGTGGTATGTGTGTTCAAAGACCGAACACAGGCAAGGCAGGAGCAGGTCCAGGTTATCAGCACTGATGATTGAGAGGGTCAGGTCAGGTTGCATGATCAGCCCCAATAGGCATTTCGCGACGCGGCATGGCATCCAACGCCAGTAGCCCGCCCAGAAACAGCCATACCAGCACACTGGCTTGAAAACCCGGAAAGCCAATATTATAGACAAAGGGCAGAATCCAATCTGCAAACAGCATTACCGCCAGCGATCCGATCCCGGCAGCCAGCATCGCATTCACATAGCCCGCCGCAAAGCCTTCAGTGAAGCGAGATTGCAGATGGACGCCCAATCGGATCACTTCCATCACATACCAAAAGAATAGCCCCAACCCCAGCAAGCCAACCTGCGAAAACAGGTCCACATAGTTGTTGTGAGAATTAACCACAGGCTCAACCCAATAAGCTGCCTCGTAGGCCAGCGGTCGCATGCGGGCATAGGAGCGATAGGCGGCCGGTCCCAACCCGGTAATAGGATTCCGCATGCTCACCTCGATCACACGACCGATCAGTACCAAACGCGAGCCGCCGCTCTCTTCCCACTCTGCATTTCCGCCGGCGAACTGGTAAAGAGCTGCGGATGAAAAAAGCAGGCTCAACACAGCCAGGCCGACTAAGGCCCAGCGCCAACGCGGCCAACGTGACCAGACGAGTACACCCACTACCGGCACAACACCGACCAAGTTGGACAATGTTTTGCGCTCAAGGATCAGGGCATAGAACAGGACGGCCGCCGACGTTGCCCCCAAAAACAGCCGCCACCTAACGGAGAGGTCCCGATTGAAAAGCAACTGCCCGCCCGCCAGTGCGATTAACAAAAGCCAGAAAGGAGCGCGGTCCAAAGCAAACGTGGTTGCATGGTATATCAAACTAGAGACACCAGGCAACACATGCAAAATCGCGAGGCTTCCAGCCACAGCCAGGTAAAAGAAAGTCAAACGTCTCAACCAGGCTTCATTCCGCACCAAATTGCCTGTCAACCAAAAGGCGCCAGCCGAAAAAGCGAAAATCGCCCACTGAGCCAGTTGCACCAGGGTAAAGTTGCCAGACCGTGGCACGGCTGGATCCCATAGAACAATTCCTACAAGTAGCGAAAGCAAGCCAGCCAGTAAAAAAAGCACGAGCGGCGCCGTAGTGCGAGACGGTACAAGGTGCAGCTTCCGCAGACGTATCATGTCCAACAGCCAGACCCCCAGCAGTGCCGGCACCAGCAATGCAGCAGGATTGAGCTTGACCTCAGTACCTGTGCTGATATCAAGAGGGATAAGCAGAGCAGCCAAGACCAGAACTGGCAGGCCAAGGATAGGCTTCCGCAATAGAACCATGGCTCCCATACAGATCACCAGCAAGGCAAGCCAGCGCACAGAAGCATGAGAACCAAAATAGGCGGCCCCCGCCAAGACAGCCATGACCATGGCGAGGGTCCACAGATTTCTGGTGAAGGGTATGCGCCGAACAGTGGCAATCATGACAAGACTCCCCGGCCCGCACGCCGGCTGGCAATGTCCTCAACCAGATTCACAAAACGTTGGCCGATTTGTGTCCAGTCATAGTGTTGCTCGACCAAGCGGCGAGCATTGGTTACCAATTGCTGGCGCAAGGCTGAATCACGCAGCAGTTGCAACACGTGATCGGCGAATGCCATAGGGGTATCGGCCAGCAAGAGATGCTCTCCGTTTGTAACATCCAAACCTTCCGCCCCTTTAGCTGTGGCCACCACCGGCGTGCCCAGGGCCATAGCTTCCAATATCTTGAGCCGTGTACCACCGCCCTCGCGTATCGGCACGACGCAGGCACTAGCGCCAGCCACCAGGGCACGTACATCGCCTACATAGCCGCTGAGATGTACATTCTCGTCCAGCTGCAGACCAGATAGATCCACGCCCGAAGTGGAGCCGGTGATTGTCAGCGAAACATCCGGTGCCTGCCGGCGGATCAACGGATAAATCTCGACCAGGAAATACTTCATGGCATCATAGTTGGCGCTATAGGTCAGAGCGCCATTGAAGATCAAACTGTGCAACATGGGCTGGGCCAAGCCAAAGCAGTTGTGCCCGCAATCTACACCATTCGGCAATACCTCAACCGGCGGGTATCCATCTCGCAACAGGCGTCGGCTCACGTCGGCATCCTGCGCCGAGACCATGGTAATAAAGTCAAACCGTGGAAAGAGATGCGATTCGTATAGAGCGGATTTGCGCCAGCTCGCCCAGCAACGCATCCGCTGCAAGATAGCAGTCTGCATGTGGTAGCGGTCATACATCCAACGAGTATTCGAGTTGTGCTCTTCCAACACACGAAGCACGCCAGGGAGTGCTAAAGTATATGGAGCCATCACCGTACTGGCAGCCATAACAACTTCAAAAGGCTGTTCCACGTGCAACCGCTGTACTAGTCGAGTCATTTCGGAAATGGGAGTAGTGACCACCGGGCTGAGAGAAAAAAATCGGGTCGCAGTGCGCCATCGACCTCGCCGGAATGGGTCTTGGGGCACCACGGCCATGTGCTCACACAGCGATGCCACAGCATCCACCTGGGCCGGCGCCCAACCTTGTGCATCTAGAGTCAGCAGTGTCACCTGGTGGCGTTGGGACATCGCCTTCATCAAGTAATAGACCCGGATGCGGGAACCGGTGTCCAACGGATAGGGGAACCACGGGGAAAGGTAAAGGATACGCATCAGCCCAACAACTTTCGATAGTCCAATTGATAAGTCAAATCCTGACGGCGTGTACCAATCGGTTTGGCAGGGGTACCGGCAACAATCGTGTACGGGTCTACGTTCCGCGTCACAATAGAACCAGCCCCAACGGCAGCGCCTTTGCCGACATTGACTCCTGGCAGAATGATGGCCCTCGTTCCGATGAAGGCATAATCATCGACCGAGATGGGCGCTCCTTGATTGTCGAAGGTCGGACTGTTCACATCGTGTTGTAAGGTTAGCAGGCAAACACCTTCAGAAATGCTTACGTTGCTGCCAATCGTAATGCCCATCCGTCCATCGAATAGTACTTCACGATTGATGACCGTGTGCTCACCAATTTGCACATGCGACGGATGGTACACCCGGAACCCACGGTGAATGCTGGTTTTGTGCCCGATTTGCACACGGAATAAATGACGATAGAGCATTAGACGTAGTCCATGGGAAGGGAATCTACCTGTGAGCTCAACCAGATAATCGGTCACATCATGCGCTATCCAATAGACACGGCTCAGCAGAGCCTTGACAGGCCTCGGCAACCGCTGCAAGGGGTATGTGGCATCAAGCCTAGGTTGACGATACACGCCCACACCTTCCGCACGCGGCCGCACATCTGTGGCCTGTTGCGCTGAATTAGCTTCGGGTTGGCGACACATATCTCTCCGGCATCTTGCCAAACCTGCCTCTAAGGAAATCCAACACGCCATAGAGTCGAGCATTACGCTCGATGCGACGATGGCGATGGCGCGGCCCTACTGACATCACAGTAATGAATACTAACTCTCTTGCCAGGGCAATCGCGAGGGCTGGATAAGCGCGGACTCCTGGCAGCGATTTGCGCAAGAAAAGCAACACATTGCGCGCCATGTAGTAAGCAGAGCGCGGCGAACCTTCCTGCATCGCAGAGGATATCTTGTGCCAGATCATGCCTTGGGGCACATAGACACATCGGTAGCCGAGCTGACTGACGCGCACACACCAATCGGTTTCCTCATAATAAATGAAGAAACGCGGATCGAGCAAGCCAGCCTGTTCAATCACAGTGCGACGCACACAGATAGCACACCCGCTGGCAAAATCGACCTTCCTGACTGGCTCTGGCGTGCCATCATCAATTTCCTCAGCACGCAGCCTCCGCGTCACAAGGCGACGCCAATCAATAGCCGCACCAGCACACCAGATCCGTGTCGGTTCATCGTAATAATAAATCTTGGGCGTGACAATGCCGATGCTCGGATCGGCCTCGGCTACAGCCATCAAGTGCTTCAACATATCCCGATCGACGACAGTGTCATTGTTCAAAAGCATGATATAGTTCACGCCGAGGTCGAGGGCGCAGCGGACGCCAACATTGTTACCCTCCGCAAAACCCAAGTTATCGCTATTCTCAATGACACTGACGACAGGAAAGCGCCGACGAATCGCTTCCGTCGTCCCATCGGTAGAGCCATTATATACGACTATGATCTGCAACCGATCATGAGGATAGTCAAGGGCCGACAACGAATCCAAGCATTCTAGTGTCACATCGCGCTGATTCCAGGTGAGGATAATCATGGAGACGAATGGATATTGGGATTTCTGGAGTTGAGGCGTTGTCTGCATAGAAGAATCATCCACTGGTGTCGGTTTGTCGCTTGGTGACTTGTGCATAAACTGCTCCCATTTCATCTATCTCTTCTGCGATAGTCTTGACTTTAGGAATTCTTGCCCGCAATTGCGACAAAAGGTTAGGGGTTTGTGCCAGCCGACTGATCTGCTGAGCCAAATGCACAGAATCTCCTCTCCGAAAGTGCAGGCCATTCACACCATCTGCCACGGCTTCTGCCATCCCACCGAGATCACTGACGATGACCGGGCAACCTGCCGCAAATCCCTCCTGGATCACTAGAGGACGATTCTCATGCCATACAGACGGCACCACCAATACATCAATATTACTCAAGATGGATGCCAATTGATCTCGCTGGTAAGCACCATGCCAAAAGACGTTGGCAGGCAAGTTAGACTTGAGCCGGTCAGCATATGTCACATCAATAGCATCGTTGCCGTAGATATGAAGTGACACATCGTCACGCTGCGAAAGAGATGCGAATGCTTCAAGCAATACATGAACACCCTTGATTGGCAAAATATTGCCCAGATACCCTAGTCGCAACTGCGAAGAAAATCCACGCTGCACACCTGTAGCCCATTGAATATCATGTCCGAAAAGCAGCAAGTCAATCCGATGGCGCGGCATACCGTTCCGGACATATAAATCAAGGAGGGTTTGTGAAGGGGCAATTACGGCATCGTC
>Ga0315279_10002344_pt1 | contig 28683 bp, 21 predicted proteins | sample YL17G06_20_MG_FD_203694 | JGI IMG/M metagenome (GOLD analysis project Ga0315279, IMG submission 203694) | Sediment microbial communities from Yellowstone Lake, YNP, Wyoming, USA - YL17G06_20 | ecosystem: Environmental > Aquatic > Freshwater > Lake > Sediment | place: USA: Wyoming | collected... | reverse complement strand
GCGCGGCGCGCCCCCCCCCCCCCCCCCGCGGCTCTGTTCGCGCGAACGGAATTCTGCAAGTACCTCACCTGTCAATGCCGTGGTGTTGCCTGCATCCCGGATTCTTTCCGGCCTTCCGGAATTGTTCGCCAGGGAGCCGGCGATCGCCGGCCGCTCCAGCGCCATGGTGATGGTGACCGGGCCCAGCCGCACCGCGGACATCGAATTGACACTGACCATCGGCGTCCACGGCCCGGGCGAGCTGCACGTCGTGATCCTCACCGGATCGAGTGGTCCGCAACGGGCCACTTGAGGAATGGGACGCGAATAAACCCGGACCAACGCAGTTCAAATCTGCGTGTATCTGCGTTTATCTGCGTCCCGTTTAATCGCCAGGATCCTACTACCGGCGCAGGTATTGGTCGTCGCCTCGCAGCCAGTCCTCGCGCCGCGGACTGAAAATGTCCAGGCTGATGGTGTCCTGCAGCGCCTCGGCGCTGTGCATGACGTTCGATGCTATGCACAGCACTTCACCGGCCCTCACGATCACTTCTTCCGGGTCCTCAGGCGCCGATGCTTCCACCTGGAAGCGCATTTCGCCTTCCAGGAGGTAACTGAATTGTTCGCTTTCATGCCGGTGAGCGGGAACCACGGCGCCCTTCCGCAGGTAAATGCGAGCTACGGTCGCTTTTTCGCTGACGATCATCTGGCGGGCCAGCAGCGGCCCAAGCTCCTCGCGTGGCACGCTTTCCCAGCGATAGTGTTTGCAGTTCATCGGCTCTTCTGCCCTCCTTGCCATCCCACACTTTACCCGCAATTGGCCGCGGCCGGCCGGAAAGTGTATACTGCGGTGACACTTGCTGGGAGGGCAGGCATCGCTGCGGGTAAAGCCGAAACGGGCCGCCACCGGGGAAGGAAGCGGGGCGCGCCCCCTGCAGCGGGCGCGTCCAAGACCATGAGGATACTAGTCACCGGCGGGGCGGGTTTCATCGGATCGAATTTTGTGCGTTTCGTGCTGGCTTCGCGTCCCGATTGCCGGGTCACGAATCTGGACAAGCTCACCTACGCGGGCAACCTGGAGAACTTGGCCGAGTGCGCCGAGGACCCCAGGTACCGTTTCGTCAAAGGCGACATCTGCGACGCGGAACTGGTGCGCCCGCTGATGGGGGAGTCGGATGCGGCCGTGCATTTCGCCGCCGAATCGCACGTGGACCGGAGCATCGCCGACAGCGCCCCGTTTTTTGAGACCAATGTGCGGGGCACGTTCACCCTGCTGGAGGCCGCCCGGCACGCTGCGCTGAAGCGCTTCGTCCACGTCTCGACCGATGAGGTGTACGGGCCGATCCCGCCGGGCCGATGGGCCAATGAGGCGGCCGCGCTATTGCCTTCCAGCCCGTACTCGGCCGCCAAGGCCGCCTCCGATATGCTGGTGCTGGCCTATGCGCGCACCTACGGCGTGCCCGCGCTGATCACCCGGGCGGGCAACAATTACGGCCCGTTCCAGTTCCCCGAGAAGTTCGTTCCCCTGATCGTCAGCAATGCCCTGGAGGACCGGCCGTTGCCGCTGTACGGTGACGGCCTGCAGGTGCGCGACTGGCTGCACGTGGAGGACCACTGCCGGGCGCTGGACCTGCTGCTGGAGCGCGGCCAAACCGGCGAGATTTACAACATCGGCACGGGCCGCGAGCGCACCAACCTGGAAGTGGCACGCACGGTGCTGGAGCTGTTGGGCAAGCCCCAGAGCCTGATCACCTTCGTCAAGGACCGCCCGGCGCACGACCGGCGCTACGCCCTGGACTGCGCGAAGCTGAACAACAGCCCGGGCTGGCGCGCTGGCGTGGAGTTCGCCGACGGGATTCGCAGGACGGTGGAATGGTACGTCGGCCACCCGGAATGGGTGGGGCGCGTGCGCGACGGCGCTTATCGCGAGTATTACGAGCGGCACTACGTTCGCCGGGAGGAATCGCTGGCGGCCATGCTGCGGGGTGGCGGCCGGAACTGATGCGCATCACAATCACCGGTGCGGCGGGGATGCTCGGCCGCGATCTGGCGGCGGTGCTCTCTTCTTCTTGCCCACAACACCAACTGCACCTGATCGACATACAGGAATGCGACATCACCGAGCGGGGCGAGGTTCGCGCCTGCCTGGAGGCGGCCCGGCCGCACCTGATTATCCACTGCGCCGCTTACACCAACGTCGATGGAGCTGAAGGCGATGCCGAAAGCGCCCTGCGCGTAAACGCCGAAGGCACCCGCAACGTCGCGCTGGTGGCCGCGGAAATCGGAGCGCGGCTCATTTACATCAGCACCGACTATGTCTTCGATGGCTGCCAGGGCCGGCCGTACGTCGAGGACGATCGGCCGAACCCCTTGAGTGTGTACGGCCGGTCGAAATGGCTGGGCGAGTGCGCTGTCGGCGAGCACCCCGACAGCCTGGTGGTGCGGACCGCATGGCTCTACGGCTGTCATGGGCGGCATTTCCCGGGCGCTATCCTGGAGCAGGCCCGCAAAGGCGGGCCGCTGCGCGTGGTTAATGACCAGACCGGTTGCCCGACCTGGACGCGCGACCTGGCGCAGGGGCTGGCGGGCCTGCTGGGTGGCGGCCGCGGTATCCTCCACTTGGCGGGGGGCGGTTCCTGCACCTGGTACGGCTTCGCGCTCGCTGTCCTCGAAGAGGCGGGGAAGCGCGAACCATTGCCGCCGGTCACCGTGGAGCCGATGAGCACCGCGGAACTCGACCGCCCGGTTCCCCGGCCGCGCTACGGCGTGCTGGAAAGCAGCCGGCTGGCGGGACTGGGCCTCGCGCCCCTCCCGCACTGGAGGGACGCACTGGCGCGCTTCTTCTCGGAATCGACCAGGGGAGTAAAATGAAGAGGTTGCAGGTTGCAGGTGGCAGGTTGCAGGGCGAGACGCATGTACCTGCCACCTGCCACCTGTAACCTGTAACCTTGTTTTATGCGAATCGCGTACTTTTCTCCGCTGCCCCCCTGCCGGTCGGGCATCGCCGACTATAGCGAGGCGCTGCTGCCGGAACTGGCACGGCACGCCGACATCGACGTCTTCATCGAGGACTATGAGCCGGCCAGCCGGGAACTGCGCGAGTTGGTGCGCATTCGCCCTTGGCGGGAGTTCGAGCAAGAGCAGGCGCGCAGGCCCTACGATTCCATCCTTTACCACATCGGGAACAACCCGCAGCACGTTTATATTTACGACCTGGCCGTCCGGATCCCCGGCGTGCTGATGCTGCACGAGTTCAATCTCCACTACCTGTTGGCCGACGTCACCATCGTGCGGCAGGACTGGGACGGCTATTTCCGTGAATTGGAATACAACGCCGGCGCGGGGGCGCTGGAGCGGGCCGTTCGGGCTCGCCGGGGCGAGATTGAGCCGGACTACAGCAGGGTGGCCATGAACCGGCGGCTGCTGGAAAACAGCCGCGCGGCCATCGTCCACAGCGACTACATGGTGCGGTTGCTCCGCGACGCCGGCTTCAGTCTGCCGCTGGCCCGCATCCCGCACGGCGTCGCTGCTCCGCCGGACGAGCGCGAAGCGGCGCGGGCCAGGCTCGGGCTGGATCATCAGCCGGTGGTTGGCGCCTTCGGATTCCTGAAGCCGTACAAGCGCATCCACAGCGCGATGCGGGCCGTCAGCCGCCTGGTTCGCTGCTTCCCCGATATCCAGTTGTTGCTGGTGGGCGAAGAACACCCGCATTATCCGCTCCGGCCGCTGGTTCGCGAGCTGGAGCTGGACCAGCACGTCCGCATTGCGGGTTTCGTGGAGTTGAACGAGTTCACCTCCTCGATGTCGGCCTGCGATGTATGCCTGAATCTTCGCTACCCGACCGTTGGAGAATCTTCGGGAAGCCTGTTGCGGGAGATGGCGCTGGGCAGAGCCGCCATCGTGTCGGACCTGGGCTGGTATGCCGAACTGCCCGACGACGCGTGCATCAAGTTGCCGCCCGGCGACATCGAGGTCGAGTGGCTGGTTGAGTATCTGCAAGCCTTGGTGAACGCCCCCGGGCTGCGGGAGGCTCTCGGTTCTCGGGCGCGGCAGTGGGCGGTCGAAGAATGCTCCTGGGCCAAGGTGGCCCGGCAATATGCCGCCTTTTTGAAAGAGCAAGGAGCGGGCGGATCGCCCGATTGCGGATTGCCAACGCCGCCGGGTTCGCAATCCGCAATCCGCAATCCGCAATCCGAGATTGCAGGCTACGTCCTTTCCTATGCGGCGGGCGGCCCGGAAATGGAGGGCTACGTCCGGCTTCATCTGAACCGGCTGGTGCGGACCATCGAGATCATACCCCCGGCGGACCCGGCCGGCGGCAGCGTGCTGGAAATGGGTTGCTACATGCAAATCACCCCCGCGCTGCAGCGCTACCTCGGCTACCGGCAGATTCGCGGCTGCTACTATGGGCCGGCGGGGCGGAGCGACTTTAAAACGGTTTATTCCCGTAGCGGAGAGAGTTTTTCCTGCTGGGTGGACCTGTTTGATGCGGAAAAAGATCTGTACCCCTATCCCGACGCCGCGTTCGATACCGTGCTGTGCTGTGAGTTGATCGAGCACTTGTACCACGACCCGATGCACATGATGTCGGAGATCAACCGCATCCTGAAGCCGGGCGGATACCTGGTGCTGACCACGCCGAATATCGCGGGCGCCCGGGCCTTGCAGGCCCTGCTTCATGGCTACCATCCGGGGTTGTTCCATACCTACGTGGTGCCCAAAGCGGGGAGCGAGGCCGATCCGCGCCATAACCGGGAGTACGCGCCGCGGGACGTCCGCGCGCTCATGGAAAACTCGGGGTTGGAGGTGGTGCGGCTGGAGACGGGCTGGTTCGAACCGGACGATGCAAACCGCTACGCGCAGGCCGATGGCCTGCTAACCCAGGAAGGCCGCTCGCGCGACTTGCGGGGCGATATTATTTACGCCGTGGGCCGAAAGGTGGGTCCGGTGCGAGAACGTTTTCCGGTAGAATTGTACACATCCTTCTGAAAGTTAAGAGTTAAGAGTTAAGAGTTGCAGGCAACTCATCACTCTCAACTCCTGACTCTCAACTGCGAAGCCATGAAGCCGCGGCTGATGATCGTTTCTCCGGTTACACCCTACCCGGTGTTCCATGGGGCGGGGAACGCCATCTTCGGGTATTTGCGGGCGCTCCGTCCCGATTTCGATCTTTTGTTTGTGGGCTTTTGTCCGAAGCGGCTGCTGCGCCAGGCCGAGGACGGCCTGCGACTGATCTGCGCGGACGTGGCGTTGCTGGAGGAACCCGAGCGGCGGCATCTGGACGCCTTTTCCTGGACGCCGTTCTACTTCTCGAACCTGCGGGACGAAACCATGCGGGAGATGGTGCGCGCCATGTGCCGCTCGGGCCGCCCCGACATGGTGCAGGTCGAGTACCTGAGCATGGCAGAATACGCCGACGGCATCGACACCACCCGCTTGATCCGCGCCCACGTTCAGGAGTGGTGGCATTTCTATCTGGGGTGGAAGCAATCGCTTTCCTGGGGCGCGCGGGTCACCAAGCTGCTGGGCAGTTTTGACACCATCTTGCACAACCGGCGGACACTGCGCGCCTTCGACCGCGTTCTGGTCACCTCCGAGGAGGAGCGGATCCGGGCGCTGGAACTGGTTCCGGGGGCGCGCGTCGAGACCCTGCCCTTTCTCCTGCTGGATTGCGAGCAGTTCGCCCCGGACGGCGACGTGGCGCGGCCGCCCAACGTGGTGTTCGTCGGGTTTCTGCCGCATACGCCGAATGAAGAGGGGCTGCGCTGGCTGCTGGATTACGTCTGGCCGCTGGTGCTGCGCGAGGAACGGGAAGCCCGCCTGACGGTCGTCGGGGCGGGCGCCTCCAATGCCATGCTGGGACGCATGCATGACAGTGGCGTGCGCTACCGGGGCTTTGTCGAGGACCTGCGCGCGCTCTATGCCCAGAGCCGGGTGTACGTGGCGCCCATCTTCACCGGCGGCGGCATTCGCACCAAGATTCTGGAGGCCATGGCGGCGGGCGTGCCGGTGGTCTGTTCGCGATTTGCGCCGCTGGGCATCGGGACCCGCGAGGGCGAGCACCTGCTGGCCTCCGATTCGCCCGCCGAGTTCGCCGCTCACCTGCTGCGGCTGTTCCGCGACGACGGGCTGTGCCGGCGCCTGCGCCGTGCCGCCCGCGGCCTGATCGAGCGGCGCTACAGCCTGCAAAGCCAGGGCCCATGCATAGCGGAACGCTATCGCCATTTCTTGCTGGAGCGCGCGGCATGAGGGCCATCGTTTTCGTCAATGGCACCATCGAAGAAGCCGTCGAGGCGGTAGCCGGGGTGCGCGCCGGCGTCCCACCCGAAGTTCTGCGGGCGGTGGTTTGCGCCCCTCAGCGCCAGCAGTTTATCGCGGCGTCCGACCTGCTGCCCCGGCAGGTGCTGATCTATTCCCCTTGGCTGTGGCTGGCGGTGTTCGCGCGGCTGCTGTTGTTCCTGGGGCTGAACCGCGGCCCCCAAGTTGCCTGCCTGGCTACGGACCACTCCGGGGGAATGAAACTGCTGGCGCTGGCTTTGCGCGGCCGCGTCTCGCTGCGCCTGCCGGACGGCCGCATGATGCAGCTTACCCTGGGCCGTTTCCTGTGGCTGGCGTGGCAGACCTGGGGCCGGAGACCGGGCGACATTTGCCTGGTGGGCGCCGCCGATCCCGCCCAGCTCAGCCGTATTCTGGCCGATTTGCGCCGCCGCCACCCCGGGGCCCGCATCCATGGCCTTCTTCCCGCCGAAGCCGCCGGGCTGCTTGTGGACTCGCGGACGCCGCTAACCATTCGCGGGTTGCTGGCGGCCTGTCGCCGCCGGCCCAGGTTTGCCGAGGTGGTCATTCCCCTGACCGGCCGCGGGCCCCTGGGGTGGAAGTTGTGCGCCTTGCTGCTGCCGATGGGTTTTCGGGAGGTTTATAACGAGAACAACGACTCCTGGCCGGCCCGCGACTTCCGGGCGCTGTTGCGGCACGTGTCCTGGCGCCTGCGGAATGCCTGCCTCGATCTGGTCGTGCTGTGGCGGCGCCTGGGGTGGCATCTGCACAACGCCGGGCTGGATTCCATCGTGTTGTTGCGGCGCCTGGCGTGGCGCCTGCACGACGCCTGGCTGGATTCCATCGTGCTATTGCGGCGCGTTTCGTCGCGCGCCTTCTGGCTCGGCATTCCCCCGGGCGTCACGGTGTTGGGCTCGGCTTCACCGGACAGGTTGGCCGCCATCATGAGCGACGTCCGCCGGCGCCATCCGGCTCCTTGTCACGGTCTGCTGCCGAAGGACCTGCTTGCCCTGGCAGGTCTGTTTGATTCCGTGACGCCGCTGGCGCTGGCGTCACCCGCGAGATGGCGGGCGCTTCTGGCGCTGGCCTTCGGCAGGCATCGTGCCGGTTACTTGGTGCTTCCCTATACCGGCGAGGGACGCCGTTTGATGAAGGTAGCGGTGGCCCTGCTGCCGCTCGGCCGCCGGGAGATCTACAACGAGAACAACGATGTCTACCCGGCGCGCGACCTGGGGTTGCTGTTCCGCCATTTGCGCTGGCGGCTGGCGTGGCGTCTGCATAACGCCTGGCTGGGTGCCACCGTGCTGTGGCGGCGCGTTTCGTCCCGCGCCTTCTGGTTCGACATCCCGCCGGGCGTCACGGTGCTGGGCGCGGCTTCACCCGGCAGGCTGGCCGCCATCGTGCGCGACGTGCGCCGGCGCCATCTTGCTTGTTGTCACGGTCTGCTGCCGAAGGACCTGCTTCCCCTGGCAGGCCTGTTTGATTCCGTGACGCCGCTGGCGCTGGCCTCGCCCGCGACCTGGCGGGCGCTTCTGGCCTTGGCCTTGGGCGGGCATCGTGCCGGCTACCTGGTGCTTCCCTATACCGGCGAGGGTTACCGTTTGATGAAGGTGGTGGTGGCCCTGCTGCCGCTGGGCCGCCGGGAGATTTACAACGAGAACAATGATGTCTACCCGGCACGCGACCTGGGGTTGCTGTTCCGCCATTTCCGCTGGCGGTTCAGGGACGCGCTTCAGGAGCGCGCCCGCCGCTGGCGCGATTGGGCGACGCTTCCGCCGAACCGCGTGACCGTCGTCGGGTCCGCTTCCGGCCTCTACCTGAAGCTGATCGCAGCCGGTCTCCGGCGCATGCATCCCGGCGCTCCGGTTCATGCTCTGTTGCCGGGCTCCCTGGTGGTTCCCGCAGCCCACTTGTTCGATTCCTACACGGTGCTGGATGTGCTCTCGATCAGGTTTTGGCTGAAGATTCTCAGCCTGTCGGTCGGGCCGCGGCGCTCCGGCTACCTGGTCGTCCCATGCACCAACGAGGGTTATGCGGCATTGAAACTGTTAGGTTTCTGCCTGCCCCTTGGGCGGCGGCGGATCTGCAACGAGAACGGCGATTCCTGCCTGGTCCGGCAGTTCCGGATGACCGCCCGCCATATTGGCTGGCGTTTGCACCCTCGCATTTTCTACCAGGTCTGGTCGGAGCGGCGGCGACGCCCCTGGCCTCTGCACCTGCTGCACCTGCTCCTGTACCCCTTCCGCCTGCTGGCCGGCGCTGCCGTCCTGCTCCTAGTCCGGTGGCGTGGCCGCCCCTGCGATTACCGGGCGCCTCAGCCGGTTGAGGAATCGCCAGAGACCGAAGACGCGCTCTCGGCCTCCGGCGGCCGCGTCAGCGCCGCTCACCGATGAACCTTCACCACCCAGACACGCAGACACCAGGTCTTGGCGCCGTGGTGACCTGGTGGTTCCCACGCAGGTTTGCGTTCATCTGCATCCCATTTCGGTCCTTCCTTTTAACTTTGCTGCTTTGATAGGGTAGGGGCATCGCCGTTACGGGCAGAGGTCATGCTCATACCGATCAGCCACGAAGACCAGCGAGGCAGGCGCTGGCCTTATGTCACCCTCGTCACCATCGTCTTGAACATCGGCATCTTTATCCTGACCACCGGCGCTATCGAGCGGCAGAACGCCGAGTACGCGGCCCGGACGAACGAGGCTCTGCAGTACTACCTGAAGTACCCCTACCTCACCCCGGCCCAGCCCCTGGACAGGCTGATGGATCAGTTGATGCGGGCGGGTCGGCAGGGCAAGATGCTGGAGGCCTACAGGGAAAGCGCCAGCGCGGAAAGCGAGCGAGGCGCCGGCGTCGATCCGGTCATCAAAGAAGCCCGGCAGGAGGCGCTCAATGCTTTGTGCCGGGCCATGTCGCTGGCCGAGAGCGCGTCGCCCCTGAAGAAGTACGCCTACGTCCCCGTGGACAACAACGTTCTCAGCCTGCTCACCTACCAATTCCTGCACGGCGGCTGGCTGCACCTGCTGGGCAACATGCTGTTCCTGTACCTGGCCGGCTGCAACGTAGAGGACCTCTGGGGCCGCGTGCTGTTTCCCCTGTTCTACCTGAGCGCGGGCGCTGTCGCGGCCCTGACGCACAAGCTGGCCGCACCCCAAAGCATTTCCCCGCTGATCGGCGCCTCGGGCGCCATCGCCGGCGTCATGGGAGCCTTCCTCATCAAGTTTGCCCGGACGCGCATCAAGTTCCTGCTGATCATCTCCTTCCGCCCGCGTTTTTTCAGCGCCCCCGCCTACTTGATGCTGCCGCTGTGGATGGGCCAGCAAGTGTTCTTTGGTCTGTTGGTCAGCGGCCTGGGAGCCGAGGGCGGGGTGGCCTTTTGGGCCCATGCCGGAGGCTTCGTTTACGGCGTCCTGTTTGCCGTGGCCATGGGGCTGAGCGGCCTCGACGCGCGCATCGACCAGAGCATCGAATCCGAGGTCTCCATCAAGCAGGCGCCGGAAATCGTGCGGGCCGGAGAAATGATTAATGCCGGGCAGGCCGCCCAGGCGGTCGCCACCCTGGAGGAGTTCGCCCGCCGCCAGCCCAGGAGCATCGAGGCGCAACTGGAGTTGTTGCGCGCCGCCAAGGCCCTAAACGACGAGCCGCGCGAGCAGCGCGCCTACATCCGCCTGGTGGGGCTATACGCGCAGCAGGACGAGATGGATACCGCGCTGGCGCTTTACGAGGAGATGCACACGCGGGGGATGGAGATTGAGGTGCCGGCCGCCTTGCGGCTCCGCCTGGCCCGTCACCTGGAACGCGGCAATTTTCTGGAAGGCGCGGGGCAGGAATACCTGAACATTTACAGCAACAGCTTGCCCGACAGCACATCGTTCCAGGCCCTGCTGGCGCACGCCAACCTGCTTCTGCGCACCGGGCGCAAGCCGGAGGCGTTGCAGTTGTTCCTGATCGCGCGGGATTCGCCCGTGCCCCACCTGGAGTACGAAGCCACCATCAGCCACGGCATCAAGCAGGCCCAGGCGGGATAGTAGGCAGTAAGCAGTAGGCAGTAGGCAGTAAGCAGCAGGCCGCCTACTGCCGCATTTCGTGGACAATTCGGCCGTCAACCATGGTGAGCGCGGCCTGGATCTGGCGGATGCGGTCTTCGGGGCACGTCAGCAGATCGTCGGACAGAACCACCAAGTCGGCCAGCTTGCCCGGCTCCAGGCTTCCGCGCGTTTTTTCCTCAAACAAGGCGAAGGCCGCATTGCGGGTAAACAGCCGCAAGGCGTCCTCCCGGCTGATTCGCTGCTCGGCGTGCATCACCGTGCCGGCTTCGGTCTTCCGGGTGACCGCGATCCAGATGGCCTGGAAGGGATTGAACGGATTGTTGGCGGCAAACGAGTCGTAGCCGATCATGTGATCGCTGCCGCCGGCGACCAGCACGCCGCCTTCCTGCCAGGCCTTCAACGGCAGGAACAGGCTCATCACCTTATCGTCGAACACCTTGGCCAGCATCGGCGAGTCCTTGTAGAGCCAGGCGGGCTGGGCGTCCATGATGACGCCCAGTTCACGGCAGCGGCGGATCGAACGCTGGTCGGGGAAGTTCCCGTGGGTGATCAGCATGCGGCTGGCGGCCACGGGGCGGACCGCGTTGGCCTTTTCGTAGGCGTCCAGCAGCGCGTCCATGGCCCCCCCGCCCACCGAATGCGCGGTGAACTGCCAGCCCAGCCGATGCGCGGCCAGCACGATGCAGGCCAGTTTCTCAGGCGCGATGTTGAGCAGGCCGCGGAACTCCGGGTTCTCATGGCCGTACAGGGTCCTGGCAAACGGGCCGTAGGGCTGGCGCTGGTAGGCGGTGCCGATGGTCATGCCGCCGTCCAGCGTTACCTTCAGCGTGTTGATCTTCAGCCACTCGTCGCCGCTGTTCGGTTTCCAGGGGAGGGATTGGATTTGCCGCTCCACCTCCTCGACCGGCTGGGTGGCGTCGAAACGGATGGTGACGTGCAGCCGCGCGTTCATGCGCGCCGTTTTGCGGAAGGTTTCGAACATCCGAACGTCGTCCACCGTCGCCGCGCGCTCGGTGGTGGTGGTGATTCCCACCTCGTTGTAACGCTTGAAAATGGCCCCCAGGCCCTCGAGCTTCTCCTGCTCGGTGTAGCCGGAGTGCTCGGCCGGCGCTTTCAGTAGCGACGCCGCTCCGCGCAAGATACCGTTGGGCTCGCCTTTGGCGTCTTTGCCGATTTCGCCGGTGGCCGGCGGCTTGCTGTCGCGGGTGATGCCCGCCTGCTTGAGGGCGTAGCCGTTGACCACCACCGTGTAGCTGGCATCGTACAGGACAGGGTTATCGGGTGAGACCGGATCGAAGTCGGCGCGGGTCGGCATGCGGTGCTCGACCAGGCGGGTGGGGAAGGTGCGCGGCACGAAGATCCATTTTCCCGGCCCCAGTTTCACGGCCTGCTCGCGGATGTAGGCCTGCATGTCGGCGATGGAGTGAATGCGGGGCATCGGGCCGCGCAGTTCGCTCAGCCCGGCGCCCAGCGCATGCGCGTGCGCGTCGATGAGGCCCGGGATGACGGCGCGGCCGCGCAGGTCGATCCGGCGCGCGCCGGCGCCCGCCTTTTTCAGTATTTCTTCGTTGGTTCCCACCGCCAGGATCCTGTTCCCGCGAACGGCGATGGCCTGGCAGATGCGGAACGAGTCGTCGGCGGTGATGACCTTGCCGTTGTGCAGCACGATGGTTTGCTGCTGCTGCGCGTCAGCGGCTCGACAAAGCAGACACAGGAGTGCGATCAGCGAGACGATACGGTAACTCATGCTGCGGATTGTAGTCCAAAGCTCACCACAAAGGCACCAAGAACACGAAGCGGCGATCGCTGCCACCAAGAGCTTCATGCGCGGATTGCGCGGATTCACGCGGAAGGGCGACCACGTGGGGTCGCCCTTCGGAGGCCGGAAGAACGGTTATTGCGGTTATGTGTCTCGGTTAGGAGAAGGCCGTCGAAAGGATCAGGATCTCGCTTGCGTGATTTACTGCACGGCGATGGTGACGCTGTTCGAAGGGGCCCCACCGATGGTGAGACCAACCGGCACGGCGGCGCCGGCCGGGGCACTGTCCGGCACCTGCACGTTCACCTGGTAAAGCCCTACGAAGCCGGGAGCAAGCCCCGAGAAAACGGCCGCCGCCTGGATTCCTGCGATGCGGACGGCCGGTGTCGCGGTGGTTGTGGACAGCGCGCTGGCTGACGTTGGAGCGCCGCTGAGCGGCCGGTTAGTCACGTCACCGAGGCCAGAGCAGAAAATGGAAAGGAATTCGCCGCGTTTGGCCGGGCGCGCATTGCGGCCGGGAATGCTTCCCTCGGGCGCCGCTACGATGTCGCTGTTGGCAACGAGTATGGCGCCCTGGCCGCTTCCTTGCGAATTCACCGAGAACAGGCCCGGAGCGGGGCCCAGGTTGATCGTCTGGCTGGAACTGGTCACGCCGTTCAATGTCACGGTAATGGAGCCTTGCGCCTGACCGAGGAGCTCCCATGGAACCTGGAAATTGATCTGCGCCGGCGAGACGAAGAATAGGGGCGCGGCCACCCCGTTGATCTTCACCGTTACGCCGCCCAGCAGGGTCGGCAGCGGCAGCGCGGCGACCATGGTGGAGGTTGCCAGGTTGGAGCCGAACAGTGAAGCAATACCGCCCGGGCTTAGCGGGGCTGTGTAACTGGCGCCGTTCACCACGCCGCCGGCGTTGATAACCGGGGGCGCCACGGCGACATAGCGAATGCGGTCGTTGCCGCTGTCGGCGATAAAGAGGTTGCCAGCGAAATCGATGGCGACATCACGGGCCCCTGACAGCGATGCCTGCGTCGCCGGCCCGCCATCGCCCGAGAACCTCTCCGCGCCATCACCGGCCACGGTTGTAATCGTCCCATTCGGCGCCACCTTGCGGATGCGGTTGTTGCCCCCATCGGCAATATAAACGTTGCCAGCAGGATCGACGGTTACTCCGCTGGGTTTGCTTATCGCAGCGACCGTTGCTGGTCCCCGATCGCCAGAGAATGCGGCCGTTCCGGTGCCCGCCACGGTCGTAATAGTTCCTGCCGCGTCCACCTTCCGGACGCGATGGTTGACCTCGTCGGCGATGTACAGGTTCCCGGCCACGTCAGCGGCGATCGCAACGGGAGAACCGAGCGAAGCTGCCGTGGCCGGGCCACCATCGCCGCCAAAGGCGCTCACTCCGTTGCCCGCTACCGTGGTGATCACGCCGCTGGCATCTACCTTGCGAATTCGACGATTGGTCTGATCGGCGATGTACAAGTTGCCGCCCGCGTCCAGCGTTACCCCCAGCGGCCACCTCAGCATGGCGGCGCCGGCCGGTCCTCCGTCGCCCGAAAAACCGCTGGCGTTGCTGCCGGCCACCGTAGCGATGGTTCCGTCCCGGCTGACCCGGCGGACCCGGTGGTTTCCCCGATCCGTGAAATAGAGGTTGCCGGCCGCATCGAGCGCCATTGTTCCCTCGGGCCATGCCAGCGAGGCGGCGGTGGCCGGTCCCCCGTCGCCGGCGAAGCCGAGAACGCCGCTTCCGGCTAGGGTGCTGACGGCGCCGCCGGGCGCAATCTTGCGGATGCGGTTGTTCAGTGTGTCGGCGATGTAGACGTTGCCGGCGGCATCCAGCGTCACTCCATTCGGCTCGTTCAAATGGGCCTGGGTTGCCGGGCCGCCATCCCCGGAGAACTTGAAGAGGCCGTTCCCGGCCAGCGTGCTGACAGTCCCAGTCGGGTTGACTATGCGGATACGGCCATTACTGACATCCGCGATATAGACGTTGTCTGCACCATCGACCGCCACTCCGAAGACTCTGCCCATCGAAGCGGCGGTCGCCCGACCGCCATCGCCGGAAAAGCCGAACACGCCGTTGCCCGCTACAGTGGTGATGATCCCGTTGGCACCTACCTTGCGGACGCGATAGTTCATTGTATCCGCAATGCAAAGGCTGCCGGCGACGTCAACGGCGACGCCGCTGGGGGCGTTGAGAGCCGCAGCGGTCGCCGGGCCGCCATCGCCGGCAAAACCTTGCGTTCCGTTGCCGGCCACCGTTGTGACGATGCCCCCCGGAGCAACCTTGCGGATACGCTGATTGCCCCAGTCGGTGATGTAGAGGTTGCCCGCCGCATCCAGCGCCACGCCGCCACGGTCGCCGAAGTCGAACGAAGCGGCGGTGGCCGGACCGCCGTCGCCGGAGAAGCCAGCCCGGCCATTGCCCGCTACTGTCGTGATAACTCCGGCGGGCGTCACTTTGCGGACGCGGTTGTTGTTGGAGCTGAAATAGACATTGCCCCCCGCATCGACCGCTACCCGAACAGTGTTAGACAGCGCGGCGGCAGTGGCCCGGCCGCCGTCGCCGGAGTAGCCGGTGTTTCCGTTGCCCGCAAACGTCGTAATCGTCCCGTTCGCGTCCACCTTGCGGATACGCCGATTACCGGTATCCGCGATATAGACGTTTCCGGCCGAATCGACCGCCAGACCGTCGGGGAAGTTGAGTGAGGCAGCGGTCGCCGGCCCGCCGTCGCCGGAAAAGCCTGGCGTGCCATTGCCTGCGATGACGGTGAGGGTCCCACTGGGAGCGATCTTCAGCACGAGGCAGTTGCCGCCGTCGGCGACGAAAACGTTACCCGCCGAATCCACGGCAACGTCGAGAAGGAAATCCCCACGGCCTTGGCGCGGCCCGCCGGTGCCAAGGGGCGCCTGGGTGGCCGGGCCGCCGTCGCCGGTGAATGTCCATGTGCGGCCGGCGATGGTGCTGATCGTGCCTTGCGCCCATGCCGCCGATGCCAGCGCCAGAAAACAAAAGACAAACCGGAACAACCGCAAGGTGAGAAGCTTCATGGCATCTCTTCCTCTCGCCGCCCGGGAAACGCCGGGCTGAACGGCTGGTGTTGTTGGTTTTGACCGAGCAAGCCCGCCCGGGAAAGGAAACCGCGCCCGCAATTAGGCATTGTACACCTGATGCCTAAAAGGATCCGAAGCCCGGGGCGAGTATACAGCCGATCCGTAGCGACGGCAAAGCACCGGAAAGTGACTCTTAGCGGTGGATCGCTTCGTACCACTTGACGTTGCCGCTGGAGGCGCCAATGGCGACGACGTCGGGGCGGCCATCGCCGTTCACATCGACGATCGCACAACCGGAGGCGGCCATGTCGCCCTCGTCGATCGGGATGCGGCGCCATTGGCGGCCGTCCGCATCTTCGGCGAAGTAAGCATACAGGCTGCTGCCCTTGCCGCGATAGCCGGCGACGATCTCGTCGCGGCCGTCGCCGTTGAGGTCTCCGCAGGCCAGCGCGTGGCCGTTGTCGAAGCCGGCGTCCAGCACCTGGCGGCTCCACGGTTTCGCTGCCGTCTCCAGGTAGACAACCACCTGGTTACCGTGCCACGGCTCGATGGTGGCGATGAAGCGGCGCTTGCCCAGGCGACCGAGGCACACTTCGCTGGCGCCGGTGCGCGGCGCGGTGGGCGGCGCGGCGGACGCCCCGGCGCCGCCATCACCCAACAGCGTCTTCGACCATTTCATGCCGCCGCCCCGGCCGCTGGATTGAAACAAGTAGACGCCTTCGGCGCTTGCCGTCAGCAAACTGTCGCGTGGGGCGCTCCCCCAGCGGACCACGGCGAAGCCGTGCAACAGCCGGAGCGTTTCGTCGATCACGTGGCGCTGCCACTTGCCGCCTTCGCGCTGGTACCACACGAAGGGAGCGGGCACAGCGTAGTCGGGAGCTTTCGCGCCGTAACCGAGCAATGGGGCGTTCACCAGCTCGAGCCGGCCGTCTCCGTTCAGGTCCGCCCATTTCAAGCGGTGTGAGGTGGGGATGGCGTCGATCTCCTCCGGCGCCCATTCGCCGCCCTCGTCGGCCGGGCGGTGCAGGAGCCAGACGCGCCCGCCGCTGGTCGAGTTGCTCAGGGCAAAGTCCGTAGCCAGCGCGATCAGGTCGAATGGGGAGTGCGGAATGCGGAATGCGGATTGGGACCGCCACTCCGCACTCCGCACTCCGTATTCCGCACTTGGCACCTCAGCGGGCGCCAGGCTGATCGGGTCGGGGAGGGAAGTAATGATCGGGTGTTCCTTCCACCCGGGGTTTTCGTACCAAACGACGCGCTTGGTCCGCGTGGAAAGAGCCAGTATATCGGGCCGCCCGTCGCCGTTCATATCGGCGACCGCAATCTGGTACCCGTCGGGCAGCTTGCCGACCAAATGCGGCTCGAATTGGGGCATTGAAGCCAGCAGTGTTGTCATCAGCGTGATTCCGATAGCAATTGGCACTTTCAATTCCTCGCTTGCATCTGTTTACCACCAAGACACGAAGACACCAAGCGATAAGCAGCGCGGCGCACGGCGCCGCGAACTTGCCGGAACGGCGCGAGATGACTACAATGTAATCACATGGCGACAACAACGCGCATTGTTCGTATCGGGAACTCCAGGGGTATTCGCATCCCGAAGGCGCTGCTGGATCAGGCGCAACTGCCCGAGGAGGTCGAGCTCCACGCCGAGCGTGGGCGGCTCGTGGTGAAAGCGTCGCGGGGGCCTCGCTTTGGGTGGACCGACGCGGCCAGGGTCATGCATGCGCGCGGCGAAGACCGGCTCCTCGATGAACCGACGTCCACGCGGTTTCAGGAGGAGGAATGGGAATGGCGATAGCCGAAGTTCCTCTCGCCCGGGGCGAGGTGCATTTGGTGCGCCTGGATCCGGTCTTGGGCAGCGAGATGCGAAAGACGCGACCCTGCCTGGTCGTGTCTCCCGATGAACTCAACCAGCACCTGCGCACGGCCATGGTCGCACCAATGACGACCGGCGGGCACGCGTACCCGTGGCGCATTGCCTGCCGATTTCACAATCGTTCCGGGTTCGTGGCCCTGGATCAACTCCGTACGGTAGACAGCGAACGCTTCCTCAAGCGGCTGGGGCGACTGACGCCGAGCACTTTGACGCAAGTCCTCCGGGCCTTGCAGGAAATGTTTGCCGAATAGCCGCGTAGGCTGCCCCTGCATTCGTGTTATCTTCTAGATAATGAGATTCGCGCGAATAACCATAAATCCTCAACAGATGGGCGGCGTGCCCTGCGTTCGCGGGCTTCGCATCCCGGTGGCGACCGTCGTCGGGATGATAGCAGACGGCATGAAGGAACAGGAGATTCTCCAGTCCTACCCCGATCTCGAGCCTGAGGACATCTGCGAAGCGCTGCGCTTCGCAGCCGAAGCTTGCCGGGAGCGGGAACTGCCCTTGGTTACGGCACCCTGATCCTGTTCCGTCGTGCGTCCCAACGCAGGCCGGAATCCCAAGTCGCTCTCCTGCTGGCCAACCTCCCGGCCATGGAACCGGAGTTGCGGAGGGGTTGTGTGGCCGTGATCGAAGAGACGCGCGTGCGGGTACGCCGCCTGCCCCTGGGCGTTGGCCAGGACTAGGCGCTTGCCCGACTCGTTGCTGTCACGCGCAGCCTGCAGGCGTCGCAATTTACCGCACACCTGCTATCATCATCCCGTATGGCGCTTCCGCCGGTCATAAAGACCGACTTCCTGGTGATTGGCTGCGGCCTCGCCGGCTTGCGCGCGGCTGTGGAGTTGGGTTCCGTCGGCCGGGTGACGGTGTTGGCCAAAGACCGGCTGTCGGAATCGGCCAGCGAGTATGCCCAGGGCGGCGTGGCAGTGGCCCTGAGCGACGAAGACCAGGTCGGGCTGCACCGCGACGATACCCTGCGGGCCGGCGACGAGCTGTGCAACAAGCAGGCCGTGGACATACTGGTGGGCGAAGGCCCCCGCTACATCCAGGAACTGATTCAATGGGGTACGCAGTTTGACCGCGCGGGCAGCAAGCTGGCCTTTACGCGCGAAGGCGCGCACAGCCGTTCGCGCGTGCTGCACGCCCATGGCGATTCCACCGGCCGGGAGATCACCCGCGCGCTGTTCGCCCGGGCCGCGGCGCTCGGCGACCACATCGCCTTCCACTCCTTCGCCTCCACCGTGGACCTGATCGTGGACGGGAACCGCGTCTGCGGCGCTGTTGTCTACGACGAGCAGGAGCAGGCCCTGAAGAGCATCCTGGCGGGCGGCGTGCTTCTGGCCACCGGCGGCCTGGGCCAAGTCTACGCCGATTCGACCAATCCCGAGGTGGCCACCGGTGACGGCGCGGCCATTGCCTACCGGGCCGGCGCCCAACTCAGCGACATGGAGTTCGTGCAGTTCCACCCCACGGCGCTGTATCTGAAGGGCGCGCCGCGCTTCCTGCTGTCGGAGGCCTTGCGCGGCGAAGGCGCGGTGTTGCGCAATGCGGACATGGCCCGCTTCATGTCGCGCTATCATCCCCAGGCCGAACTGGCGCCGCGCGACATCGTTTCCCGCGCCATCGTTTCGGAAATGCAGCGGACCGGCGCTGAATTCGTGTTCCTGGACCTGACGCACCTGGACGCCGAATTTCTGCAGAAGCGCTTCCCGCGCATCTACAACACCTGCCTGCAATACAACATCGACCTGGCCACGGAGATGGTCCCGGTGCGGCCGGCGGCGCACTACGCCATGGGCGGCGTGGCCACCGATCTGGAGGGACGGACATCGCTGGCCGGGCTCTACGCGGCCGGGGAAGTGGCCTGCACCGGGGTGCACGGCGCCAACCGGCTGGCGTCGAATTCCTTGCTGGAGGGCCTGGTGTTTGGGGCCCGGGCCGGGAAAGCGATGCTGGCCGAATCGCCGGCCCGGCCGCACGCCTGCCCGGAGCCCCAGATGCCGGTGTGCGCGCCAGATCCCGAAGCCGGGTGCCCCCAGTTGCGCCAACTGATGTCCAGGCATGCCGGAATCATTCGCTCCGGCAAGCAACTGCGGCAACTGGCCGAGCGGCTGGCGCAATGGTTGGCCGAACCGCTGGGGATGGCCGCTGGGGCGCAGGGCGCGGGGGTACAGAAGTGTTTGGTCCACAAGGCCGCCGGCCAACGCGCCGGCGAGGGGCCTCCGATTCGCCAGGCCTTCGAACTCCGCAACATGCTCATCGTCGGCGAAATGATCGCCCGGTCGGCGGCCGCCCGCGAGGAGAGCCGCGGCGCCCATTACCGTTCCGATTTTCCATTCAAGGTCGAGCGGTTCCAGAAGCATTCCTATACTGGCCCGGGAATGAAGGTGTCCTTCCATTGAGAAAAACAGGCTGGAGGCTGGAGGCTGGAAAAACAGGCCGGAGGCTGGAGGCTGTAGGCTGGAGGGTGAACCCACGAGCACCCGCCGGCCGCCGGCCTACAGCCTCTGGTCTCCAGCCTCCTCCAGCCTCCAGTCTCCAGCCTCCAGCCTTCTTCCTGCTGGCGCCCGCGCTTTTCTTGTTGGTCGCGCCTCTTCAGCCGGGCGCTCCCCTCAGCGCGCTCTGGACCTTCCCCGCCGTGCTGTTGGCTTCGCTGCTGCTGGCCTGGGCCGCCGAGTCGGCGCAGTTTTTCGTGGCCCAGGGTCTGGCGTTGGCCTTGCTGGCCTGGCTGCAAACCGCGCCGGAATTTGCCGTCGAGGCGGTGATCGCCTGGAAGCAGCGCACCGACCTGATGATCGCCAACCTGACCGGCGCGCTGCGGTTGCTGACCGTCCTGGGCTGGCCGATGATCTACTTCACGGCTGCCGTCGTGCACCGCCGCCGGCGCCGCAAGCCGCTCGATGGCATCGAACTCGACCGTGAGCACGCCGTCGAGGTGGTCGCGCTGATTCCGCCCATCTCTTATTTCTGTTTTGTCTGGTGGAAGTCGCGGCTGGAGTTGTACGACGGGCTGGTCCTTGCCGGCTTTTACGTGCTGTATCTGTGGATCGTCCGGAAGATGCCGCACCGGGAGGAGGAGCTGATCGAGGAACTGGAGCTTGTTCCGCGCAAGATCATGCGGACGCGGCCGCCATTCCGCTGGATCATCATCCTGGCCCTGTTCGCTGCCGGCGGCGCGCTGATCTTTGCCGTGGCCGAGCCCTTTCTGGTCAGCATGCTGGCCATTTCGCTGAGCCTGGGCGTGCCTTCCTTCGTGTTCGTGCAGTGGGTCGCGCCCTTCCTGTCGGAATTTCCCGAGAAAGTGTCCGCCTTTTACTGGGCGCGCACGGTGAGCAAGGCGCCGGTGGCACTGATGAACATGGTCAGCTCCAACATCAACCAGTGGACCATGCTGCCCGCCCTGCTGCCGGTGGTCTATTCGATCAGCCTGGGCCGCGTGGCCGCCATCCCCTTTGGCGGCCGCCAGGAACTGGAGATCCTGATGACCATTGGGCAGGCGCTGGTGGCCATGATGCTGTTGATGAACATGAACCTGGCCTGGTGGGAAGCCGGCGGGCTGTTCTTGCTCTGGGCCTTCCAGTTCGCTCTCTCCCCCTTCCAGAGGTTCGAGTGGGTCAATCCGCTGGTCACCGCCGGTTACTTCGGCTGGTTCGCGGTCGAAGTCGCGAAGAACGCGACCGGCCGGCGCAACTGGCGCGCCATCCGCATCTTCGTGCAGTTGTTGCACCACAAGGGCACTAAGAACTGAAAGGTTCACAAAGGTCTTTCTTAGTGTTCCTTCGTGTTCTTTGTGTCTTTGTGGTGAATCACTTTCGCTTGGCCAGGGCGTCGATTGTGCCGAGCACGATGCGGCCTACGGCCTGCAGGCTGCCGGCGCTCAGCTTGTCGGGTGTGTCCTGCGCGGTGTGCCAGAAGGAATTGTCCGGCCCGTAGTTGAAGTCGATCAGATCGACCACGGGGACTCCGATGCCGGCGAACGGCATGTGGTCGTCTTCGATGGCGGTTTGAAAATCACCGAAGACGCGGGAAAGACCCTGGGCCGCTGCCACCTCTCGCACCATCTCGTTCAGCCAACCGGCGGAGTTCAGGTCGCGCAGCAGGTCCAGGTTGCGGTCGCCGATCATATCCGCCAGGATGAATGCGCTGATCCTGCGATGCTCGCCGGAAGCGCGGAGCCGCTCGGCCAGGCGGCGGCTGCCGTAGAGCGAATCGCTCGCCGTCCATTCTCCGAAAGCTTCTTCGCCGTCCAGGAAAGCCAGCCAGACGCCGAGCGGGCCCTGCGGGGATTTCTTCAGGACGCGGGCCAGTTCCAGGAGCAATGCGGCGCTGGAGCCGCCGTCGTTGGCGCCGACGAAGCGGAACTGTGTGAAGTACTTGGTATCGTAGTGCCCGCCGACCATTACTACGCGGTCCGACCTGCCGGAGAAGCGCACCAGGATATTGCGCATGGGGCGCGGGCCCAGCGGCGTGGCCGCCGTAAACGCGTCCACCTCCGGCTTCAGGCCCAGTGCCTGAAGCCCTTTCAGGATGTACTGCTCGGCCTTCTCGTGGCCCGGCGTGCCGGGCACGCGGGGCCCGATGTCGCACAGCGCCGTCGCGTGCTTCAATGCCGCCGTTCCGGAGAAGGTGACCGGCGGTTGGCCGGCGGCATGAGCGACGAGGCTGGCGAGCAGCAGAGCCAGCAGGGGAAGTGACCAGTGACCAGTGAGGAGTGACGAGCGGGACGCTCGCGGCAAATCGCAGCTCAGCCACTCGTCACTCATCACTCGTCACTCATCTTGCGCTTCGCGGCGCCGCCGCCGGCGCGTCACGATCCACACCAGCCCCACGCCCACCAGGTACAGCGCCAACATCGGCATGGCGAAGATCATCATGTTGGTGACGTCCGAGGTCGGTGTGATGACGGCGGCGACAATGAAGATAAGCAGCACCGCGTAGCGGAAGTTTCGCAGAAGGAAACCCGGCGACAGAATGCCCAGGAGGCCCAGGAACAGCATCAGCACCGGCAGCTCGAAGACGATGCCCAGCCCCAGGATCACCGTCCAGAACATGTCCATGTACTCGGTGATGGTAATCCAGGGAGTGACGCGCGGGCCGCCGTAGGCGATGAGGAACTTCAACGCGTAAGGGAAGGCGATGAAATAGCCGAATAGCCCGCCGGTGATGAACAGCCCCGAACAGAAGAAGACGAAGGGGATGGCGTATTTCCTCTCGCGCTTGTAGAGGCCGGGCGCGATGAAGGCCCAAACCTCATAGAGGACGACCGGGGAGCTCAGGAACAGGCCGGTCACCAGCGCCAGGTTCAGGTATAGGGTGAAGGCGTCGGTAGGCTTGGTGAAATAGAGCGTGTCGGCCAGCTTCATCTCGCGCAGCGCGGCGCGGAGCGGCTCGGAGGCGTGCTCGAAGATCTGCTGGGCGAAAGCGAAGCAGATGAAGAATCCGACGGCGACGGCGATGAGAGCGTGGATGATGCGGGTGCGCAGTTCCCCAAGGTGATCGAGGAACGACATCTTCAGCATCTGCTCTTCTTCTTCGTCTTCTTCTTCGTCGCCGTTGCCACCTCCGCCCCCGCCCCCGGAAGACGGCGGCTGCCCTCCACCGCCGCCGGAGCCCGGCGTGGGGGAGCTCTCCACGGCCGCCGGCGCGGTTTCAACGGCGGCGGCCGCCGAGCCTTCCGGCTGCCCCTCGCCGCTGTACAGTTGGATCTCGTCGTCTTCGCGGTGCTCGGCGGTTTCGCCGCTCACGCCCGCATCGCCGGCGGGTGTGTCCGGGCTCGGATGTTCTTGGCCGGGGGCCGGCGCGCTGTTTTCCGACACGGCTGGCATTTCCTCCTGGGGTGGCTTCCGGTGAACGGCGCGGTCAGGCTCACGGTCCGGCATTAGCTGTGCTGCTCGCCGCTATAGCCGCTGTAGTCGTGCTCGTACGTGGGGGTGTCGGCGCCCTTGGCAGTATCCGTCGTCGCAGGATCTTTGGCGGTAGAATCCTGAGCGGGGCTGGAAGCCGGCTCGTCGAGCCGCGTTTCCTGCTCCAGGCTGTTCATTTCCCGTTCCAACGAGCTCTTCAACTCATTGGAAGCACGCCGGAATTCGGCAATACCCTTTCCCAAAGAACGGCCCAGTTCGGGCAATTTTTTCGGTCCGAAGATCAAGAGCGCCAACACGAAGATAAAAATCATCTCGGGGACGCCGATAGTACCCATAATGGCCTCATCTTAAGCTTGTAATCAGGAGCGCGTCAACCACAATCGAGGCTGGAGGCTGTCGGCTGGAGGCTGTGGGCCGCTCCAGCCTCCGGTCTCCAGCCTCTCGCTGCATGCTATACTCAAGCCAGAGACACCGTTCCCCGGGAGAATGGATGACTGTTTTGCGGCGCTCGGCCCTCGCGATTCCGCTGGTGATTCTGGTATGTGCGCTCCTGGGCGGGGTGTATGGCGGGCGTGTCAAGGCCACCGAGAGACCTGATAGCGAAGTGGAAGATAGCCTGAGGTCGCTGGCCAAGGTGTATTCGGCGGTCGAGGAAAACTATGCCGAGCCCGTCACTGCGGACAAGGCCATTTACAACGGCGCCATCCCCGGCGTACTGCGCAATCTGGACCCGCATTCCAGTTTTTTCGATCCCAAGGCATACCAGCTTTGGCGGGAGGAGCAGCGCGGCAGGTACTATGGGGTGGGGATGCAGGTGGCGCTGCGGGGCGGAAAGACAGTGGTGCTGGTGCCGTTCCCCGGCTCACCCGCTCAGAGGGCGGGGTTGCGCCGTGGCGACGTGATCGCCCAGGTGGACAACAAGCCGACCGACAACCTCACCACCGCCGAGGTGGCCGAGTTGCTGAAAGGACAGAAGGGCACCACCGTCCGCATCGGGGTGCTTCGCGAGGGAAGCAACCGCCCGCTGGAGTTCCTGGTTACCCGGGATGAAATCCCGCGCTCCGCCGTCGAACAGGGCTTCGAGGTTCAGCCGGGCGTCGGCTATATCAAGATCGCCAATTTCAATGAGAGCACCGGCCGCGAACTCGGCAGTGCCTTGCGCAAGTTCGACGTGAGGCGACTGAAGGGCCTGATCCTGGATCTGCGCGACAATCCGGGCGGCCTGCTCACCGAGGGTGTCGCCGTAGCGGACATGTTCCTGGCCAAGGGCCAGGTGATCGTCAGCCACCGTGGCCGCGCCTCCGGCGAAAAGGTGTACTGGGCGACGCACGGCAACAACGGGCTCACTTATCCCCTGGTGGCGCTGATTAATCACCAGAGCGCCAGCGCGTCGGAGATTGTGGCCGGCGCGATTCAGGACCATGACCGGGGGTTGGTGGTGGGCGAGACCAGCTTTGGGAAAGGAATGGTCCAGACGGTCTACCCACTGGCCGACAAAACCGCCCTGGCGCTGACCACCGCTTTCTTCCATACCCCCAGCGGGCGCCTCATCCAGCGCAAGTTCGCCGGGCTCTCCCTTTACGACTATTACTACTACCGGGACGAGGGTCAGAAAGAGGATGCCGAAAACAGGCTGCCCAGGCAGACTCGCGTAACCGACAGCGGCCGCACCGTGTACGGCGGCGGCGGCATCACCCCGGACGAGAAGGTCAGCGCGCTCCCCAATCCTTTCCTGCGCACGCTGACTGTTCAGAAATACGCCTTCTTCAATTTTGCGCGCTATTACCTGGGCGCGCACGGCACGGTGTCGCGCGACTTCCAGGCAACCGATGCCGTGCTGGGCGAGTTCCGGCGCTTTCTGGACCGGGAGAAGATCCCATACACCGACAACGAGTTGCAGCAGAACATGGAGACCATCAGGCGGCAGATCAAGCAGGAGCTGTTCATCTCCGTGCTCGGGAAGCTGGAAGGGGAACGGATCGGGATCGAAGCCGACCCACAAGTCCGTCGTGCCATTGAGGTTTTGCCAAAGGCCAAGGAGCTGGCGCTGAACGCCCGGCGAATCCTCGCCCAGCGCTGAAACCTGACACCTGACGGCAACCGAAAGCCTCCCTGCGGAATCAACTATTGGGGTATACTCAATACAGCAAGGGGGACCGTGTACCCGGAACGCGACATTTGACACCCATTTGGAGCCGTTCGTTGATTAGCCGTTCACGCCGATACCTCATGATTCCAGCCGTGGTCCTGTTTTGCGCCCTGCTGGGCGGGATGTTTGGAGGCCGCGTTCGAGCCACCGAAGTGGACCGCAGCCAGGACGCAGACGTCAAAGAAAGCCTCCGCCTGCTGACCAAGGTTTACGCCGTAGTCGAGGAGAATTACGCCGACCCGGTCGATCCCGACAAAGCCATCTACAACGGGGCCATCCCGGGGATGGTGCGAACGCTCGATCCGCACTCCAACTTCGTTGATCCAAAGAGCTTCCAGGTGCTTCGCGAGGAGCGGAAGGGCAGGTACTACGGGGTGGGCATGACCATCCAACAGCGGGGCGGCAAGACCCTGGTGGGCACGCCGTTCCCAGGTTCGCCGGCCTACAAAGCCGGCCTGCGTCCTGGCGACATCATCGTCCGGGTGGACAGCACATCCACGGAAGGGCTGACCACGCAGGGGATTGTGGACCTGCTGAAAGGCCCCAAGGGGACGACGGTTCACGTCTATGTGACGCGCGAGGGCGCGGCGAATGCGCTGGAATTTGTGATTGTCCGGGACGAGATCCCGCGGCCCAGTGTCGATCAGACCTTCGAGATCCGGCCCGGCATCGGCTACATCCATTTGGCCAGCTTCAGCGAGACGACCAGCCGCGACCTGGCCAAAGCGCTGCGCCAGCTCGATCCCAAAAGCCTGAAGGGCCTCATCCTGGACCTGCGCGGCAACCCCGGAGGGCTGCTGTCGGAGGCGGTCAACGTTGCCGACATGTTTCTGGCCAGGGGGCAGGTGATCGTCAGCCACCATGGCCGCACCTCGGGCAAGAAGGTCTACGCGGCCGAGCACGGCAACGGCGGCCTCGAGTACCCGCTGGTGGTCCTCATCAATGGGGAGAGCGCCAGCGCCTCGGAGATCGTGGCTGGCGCCATCCAGGACCACGACCGCGGCCTGGTGGTGGGCGAGACCAGCTTCGGCAAGGGCCTGGTTCAGAATGAATACCCGCTGAACGAGAACACGGGACTGCTGTTGACCATCGCCAAGTACTACACCCCGAGCGGCCGGCTGATCCAGCGCGAGTTCAGCGGCAAGTCGCTCTACGACTATTACTACTATCACGGCGACGACAACGAGAAGGACCCCAGCGCCAAGCAGCCGCGCGAGGTGAAAACCACCGACAGCGGCCGCCCCGTGTTCGGCGGCGGCGGGATTGCGCCGGACGAGAAGGTGACTCCGCCGCCCTTGAACCCCTTCCAGCGGAAAATGGAGTTCCGCTACACGGCCTTCTTCGGCTTCGCCAAGTACTACCTGGCGGCCCACAACACCATCGCTCGCAACTTCGAGGCGGACGATGGGGTGCTCGGCGAATTCCGCCGCTTCCTGGCTGAAAAGAAGGTCGAGTATACCGAGGACGAGATGCAGCAGAACATGGAGTACGTCCGGCGGCGCATCAAGCAGGAGCTGTTCGTATTCATCTTCGGCAAGCCGGACGGCGACCGTCTGGCGCTCGATTACGATCCGCAGGTTTTGAAAGCCATCGAGTTGCTTCCGCGGGCCAAAGCGCTGGCCAGCAACGCCCACCGCGTCGTCGCCCAGCGCCTTCCATAAGGGCCGTCGGTCGTCAGCCGCCAGCCGCTTGCCGTGCGGCTAATTCCTCAATACATTGGCGAATTTCGGACTGCGTTCCACGTGACTGCTGATAGCATGACGGCGCGATGACGACACCGGTCACGGTTGTTCCGGAGCTGCGCCGGCAGCGCCGCTGGCTGGCCACCGCCCTGATCCTGGCGGCTGTCGCCGGGATCCTCCTGGCCGGCCCGCCCAAGGGGGTCAGCCCCCAGGGCTGGCGGCTGCTGGCCATCTTTACCGGCACCATTCTGGGACTGATGTTGCGCCCGCTGCCCGGAGGCGCGGTCGCCGTTATCGGCGTGACCGCGGTGATCCTGAGCGGAGCGCTGCCTATCCGCGGCGCGCTGGGCGGCTATGCCGACCCCACCGTCTGGCTGGTGTTCGTCGCCTTCCTGATTGCCCGCGGGCTGATCAAGACCGGGCTGGCGCGGCGCATCGCCCTGTACTTCGTGCGCGCTATCGGGCAGACCTCGCTGGGCCTTTCCTACGCCATGGTCTTTTCCGACGTGGTGCTGGCCACTATCATTCCCTCCAACGGGGCCCGCGCCGGCGGCGTGATCCTGCCGGTGGCCCGCAGCCTTTCGGAACTATACGACTCGTTGCCGGGCAAGACTTCGGCGCTGCTGGGCTCCTTCCTGATGCTGTCGGTTTACCACGGGGACGTGGTGGCCTGCGCCATGTTCCTGACCGGGCAGGCCAGCAACGTTCTGGGCGCGCAGATGGCCGCCGGCATCGGCGGGGTTTCCATCTCCTGGGCGCGCTGGCTTTGGGTGGCCTCGCTGCCCGCCCTGGTGTCTCTGGCGGTCGTGCCCGCGTTTGTTTATTGGCGGCACCGGCCGCTGATCACGCGCACGCCGGCCGCCGCGCAGTTCGCGCGCCAACGGTTGGCCGAGATGGGGCCGCTGGGCCGCTCGGAAAAGATCGCGCTGGCGGTCTTCCTTGGCGTATTCGGGCTTTGGGTGACCTCCGGCTGGCACCACATTCATACCACCGCGGTGGCACTGGTGGGCGTCAGCGCCTTGTTCATCACCGGGGTGCTGGACTGGGAGGACGTCATCAGCGAACGGGGCGCCTGGGACCTGTTCATCTGGTACGGCGCGCTGGTGCGCATGGGCGAGGCGCTCAACGAATTGGGCGTGACCGGCTATCTCGCCCAGCGCATCTCCGGCGCCTTGGCCGGCCTGCCGTGGTTTCCGGTGCTGCTGCTGGTGCTGGCCATTTACTTCTATTCTCATTACGGCTTCGCCAGCCTCACCGCGCACATGGTGGCCATGTACGCCCCGTTTCTGGCGTTGCTGATCGCCAGGGGCGCGCCCGCGCCGGTGGCTGCCTTCTCGCTGCTGTTTTTTGCCAACCTCGACGCCTCGCTGACGCATTACGGCACCACCCCGGCGCCCATGTTTTTCGCCACCGGTTACGTGGACCAGTTGACGTGGTGGCGGATGGGGTTCCTGGTGGCCCTCACACACTGGGTGATCTGGCTTGCGGTGGGGTTTGCCTGGTGGAAACTGATTGGCCTGTGGTGACAGGCCAGGAGGCCTGTCACCACAAAGGATGCCGCTTCGCGGCATCCAGAAGCCATGAAAAGAGCGAGTGCGCGTCTCGCGCGCCGGATGTAGCGCCGGCGTCTCGCCGGCAACCGGCTGGCGATCGGAGGACGATTACCGGCGGGACGCCGGCGGTACATGCTTGCGGCGGGACGCCGCGGGAATTTTCAGGGCAAGGCTACGGCAGGGTGCGGCCCACGGCCGGGGCGATCATCCGCAGCTCCTTCATCAGCGCCGCGAACTGATCCGGCGCCAACGATTGCGCGCCATCGCTGAGCGCCGTGTCGGGGCTGGGATGCACTTCGATCAGCAGGCCGTCGGCGCCGGCGGCCACCGCCGCGCGGGCCATGGGCGCCACCTTGTCGCGCCGCCCGGTCCCGTGCGAGGGATCGGCGATGATGGGCAGGTGCGAGAGCTTTTTCACCACCGGGATGGCGGAGATGTCCAGCGT